>Ga0247719_1000002_pt1 | contig 266392 bp, 246 predicted proteins | sample 41E_DmetaG_FD_189046 | JGI IMG/M metagenome (GOLD analysis project Ga0247719, IMG submission 189046) | Soil microbial communities from hillslope of Landscape Evolution Observatory, University of Arizona, Oracle, AZ, United States - 4-1-E_D | ecosystem: Engineered > Artificial ecosystem >...
CCACCCCCTCCCCCGCCGACCACGTCGACCACGCCATCGACGTCGTCGACGACGGTGGCACCCGGGCCCTGAGTCAGCCCTCGGCAGCGCGGCCGCGGAACGCCCGCACGGCGCTGTTGATGGTCGGGTAGGCACGCACCACGCCTTCCGGTTCGAGCAGGCCAGCACGGGCCAGCCGTTCGAGGACGACGTCGTTCGCGCGCGCGACGGCGACGTGGGCGACGCCGCGTTCGAGCAGCGCAGCCGTGAGGTCGCGCAGCGCGTCGAGCGCAGTCGCGTCGAGCGCGCCGACACCCTCACAGTCGAGGACCACCCACTCCTCGTCGCCCGGGTTGTCGGCCAGCGCGTGCTCGACCCGCTCACGGAACCACTCGGCGTTCACGAAGAACAAGGGCGCGTCGAACCGATACACGACGAGCCCCGGTTCGGCGACCGCCTCCGGATACGCCTCGAGTTCGACCCACCCGTCCAGGCCCGGGTGATCACCAAGCACGGCGTCGTGCGGTCGCGCGACCCGGTAGAGCGCCACGACGATCGAGAGGCCGACGGCGACGGCCACGCCCGCCAGCACGCCGAAGACGACGACGGCCAGAGCGCTCACCGCGGCCAGGACCGCCTCCTCGCGACTGACCGCCCACAGCGACCGGTAACCGGCGATGTCGATGATCGCGATCGCGGCGGCGACGATCACCGCCGCCAGTGCAGGCCGCGCGATCTCCGCGAGGAGCGGCCGAGCGGCGACGAGGGTGGTGACGACGAAGCCGGCGGCGACGAGAGACACCACCTGGGTCTTGCTGCCGATCGATGCCGGCACCGCGGTGCGGCTCGCGCTCGACGAGATCGGGAAGCCCTGTGACGCGCCAGCGACCAGGTTCGTGAGCCCCAGCGCGAGGAGCTCCTGATTCGGCTCGATGCGGTACCCGTGCCGCGCCGCGAGCGAGCGGGCGGTGAGGACGTTGTCGGTGTAGCCGACGAGCGCGATGCCGAGCGCCGCGGGCACCAACGCTGCGAGATCGGCAAGTGCGACACCCGGGATCCGAGGGACCGGCAGCCCGCCCGGGATCTCGCCCACGAGCGCGACCCGGCCGTCGGCCAAGCCGAGGGCGGCGACGGCGACAGAGGCGCCCACGACCCCGACGAGCGCGCTCGGGATGCGAGGCGAGGTGCGCCGGAGGACGAGGATGCCTGTGAGCGTGACGGAACCCACTGCGAGCGTCGCCGGCTCGACCTGACTCAGGCGCGTCGCAAGCTGTCCGAACCGAGGGAAGAACGTGCCGGCGTCGATCCGAACGCCGGTGAACGCGCTGATCTGGCTGCTCACGAGGGTCAGCCCGACGCCGGTGATGTAGCCGACGAGCACCGCCTTCGACAGCACCGAGGCGAGGAAGCCCAGCCGGGCCGCCCAGCCGACGATGCACACGGCGCCGACGACGAGCGCGAGCGCCGCCATCAGCGCCAAGTAGCGGTCGGGATCACCGGCCGCGACCGCGGCGACCCCGGCTGCAGCGAGTATCGCCGTACCAGGTTCCGGGCCGACGCCGAGGTGCCGGCTCGTCCCGACGAGCGCGTAGACCAGGAGCGGCCCTATCGCGGCATAGAACCCGTACTGGGGAGGCAGGCGCGCCAGCTCCGCGTACGCCATCGACTGCGGGATCAACATGGCGCCGACCGCCAGGCCGGCGAGCACGTCAGCGCGCAGCCACGCCCGCTCGTAGTGTCGAAGGACCGACAGCCCGGGCGGCGCGGCGGCGCGCACGTGCGATGGGCCTACTGCGGCACCCGTCCGGCTCCGACCGCAGGCGAGGTCGATCCGTGCTGCTTCGGACCACCGGCCGGCGGCGCATCGCCGAAGCCGTAGACGTTGCCCTCGGCGGTGACGATGAGGTAACCCCCACCGGTCGGGCTCGGCAGGATCTCGACGGCCGTTTCCCGGACCCCCCGACCAGGCAGGCTGCCGTGGAAGGCAGCATCGCCGAAGGTGAAGATGCCGCCGTCGCGCGCGACCAGCCAGTAGCCGTTCCCGCTCGGCGTCGCTGTCATGGCGAACACCGGCTGGTTGAGCCGGATGTTGCCGGTCGACCCGAAGAACGCCGCGTTGCCGAAGGTGAAGATGCCGCCGTCCGTCGCCACGAGCCAGTAGCCACCGCCGTCCGGTGTCGGCGACATGCCGACGACCGGGGCGTTGAGGCGCATCGCTCCGGTCGACCCGAAGAAGCGAGCATCGCCGAAAGAGAAGATGCCGCCGTCGCCTGCGACGAGCCAGTACCCCTGCCGGCTCGCGGTCGCCTCCATGCCGACGACGCCGCTGTTCAGTCGCTGGCCTCCCATCGAGCCGTGGTAGTCCACGTTGAAGCTGAACACGCCGCCGTCCTCACCCAGCAGCCAGTAGCCGCGGCCGGGAGGACCTTCGGTGATGTCTCGGATCGGGGTGCGGATGCCCATCTGCGCGGTCGACCCGTGGTACTGCGCGCCGTTGAACGAGTACACGCCCCCCGCTCGGGTCGCCACGTGATAAGGGAACGCGCCGCTATTGGTGACCGTGAACCAGTCGGACTTCAGCGCGAACGCCTGGCGGAACTGGTCGCCCGTCACCTCGACGTCACCGCCGGAGAACACCAGACGCAGACGCCGCACGCGTCCACCGTCGGCACCCAAGCCGTTTCGCTCGAGGACCTGGATCGTCGACAGCGTTCCACGCCCGTATCGCGCCTCGATCGCCGAGACCGGGATCGACGCGGTCCAGTTGTGGTTCGGGTTCTGCGAGACGCTGTCACCGCGATCTTCGACCGCAGGAAACGTGCCACCCGCGCTCCACCCGCCGGTCGACGACGAGAACTCGGTGCGCGCGATAGCGCCGTTGGCGTGGCGCCGGACCTTGCCAGCGGTGCCGGCGATGGCCTGGTTCGTGTTCGCGGCCTCACCTGCGCCGTTCCACGAGATCCCGCCGTACACCTGGCAGGAGTCGGTGTCACACGTCTTCGCGACGCCCGGATAGCGATTCTCAGATGCCGCGTACGAGCGGGCGGCGACCGACTGAGCGCGCAGCGCGTGCATGCCCTCTCGGTTGGGGCCGAGGTTGCCCCACGACGCCGGCGACTCCCGCGGAACGACGCCCTTGAGGTACTCACCCATCGGCAGCTCGTTGATCGTGACCTGCTGGCCCGAGATCGTGTCTGCGCGGACGGTGCCGCGGACGTCCTTGTAGCCGTTCGTGATGCAGATGCGTAGCGAGCCGCCGCCGTTGGGGCGGACGCGGACCGACTCCGCCGAGACAGGGATGGCGGTGGGTGACCAGGGCCCGCCGCAGCCGCTGGCGCCGGTGCCCGGGATCACGTTCCAGAGGTTCGTGCCGGTCCGCCGGATGATCGCGGCGTCGTACGACCCGACGTTGTCGATCGTGAGGGGCCCGACGAGGACGGTGTCCGTGTTGTTGCGGTCCATGATCCGGACCGTCATGCCGAAGTTGTCTCCGTCCTCGAGGTCGGCGAGCGTCGTGCCGCCGTAGTAGTGATCGAGGATCCGTGTCCAGTCCCACCCGAAGTTGAGGGCGTAGCCGAGGGACCCGAACTGGCCCATGCCGCGGCCGTGACCCCAGCCATGGCCGGAGAGGGTGACGGTGTCGGCGGGATAGGCGCTCACGGGCGACGGTGTCGCTGCGAGGAGCGACGTCGTGGCCAGGGCGAGCGTCGCGACGAAGGTCGCGACCGATCGTGCGAGACGGTTGGTCACACGGAGAGGGTAGGGGCAGTTCCCCTCCGCCTCACGTCACCGCCGTTCAGCGGTGGGAGCGTCGGACCGGTCAGCGGAGGACGGCTTGGACGTCTCGCGCTGTCGGCGCTTGCGCGGCCGGCTCGCCCAGGAACGGCGCGTCGCCGAAGGCGAACACGCGGCCCCGCTCGCTCACGATGTAGTAGCCACCGCCGCCAGGCGAGGGCGACAGCTGGACGCCCTGGACGTTCTCGCACAGCCCGATGCCGGGGACCGAGCCGTAGAACGGCGCGTCGCCGAACGAGAAGATGCCCCCGTCGGAACCGAGGATCCAGTAGCCGTTGCCGTTGACGTTGCGGGCCATGGAGATGCCGGTCGCCCTGAGGCCGAGGCCCGGAACGGAGCCGAAGAACCGCGCGTCGCCGAACGAGAAGATGCCGCCGTCGGCGCCGAGGATCCAGTAGCCGTTCCCGGTCACCGTCGGCACCAGCCGTACGGCCCGGTTGCGCACGCCGATGCCGGGGAGCGAGCCGAAGAACTTGGCGTCGCCGAACGAGAAGATGCCCCCGTCGGAACCGAGGATCCAGTAGCCCTTGCCGGACGGTGTCGGCTTCAGGTCGATCGCCGTCACGGGCACGCCGAGGCGCAGACCCGGCACGGAGCCGAAGAACTCGGCGTCGCCGAACGAGAAGATGCCCCCGTCGCGGCCGGCGATCCAGTAGCCGCTCTGGGTCGGCGTCAAGGTCATCAGCACGGCGTCGATGCGAAGGCCGAGCTCAGGCACCCCGCCCTTGTACGGCGCGTTGCCGTAGGCGAAGATCCCGCCGTCGGAGCCGAGGACGTAGTAGCCCGTCGCACCGTTCTTCACGGCAGGAGCGGCCGGGTTCTGGTTCGGACGACATCCCGAGCCGGCCACCGTGGCGCTCGGCGTCGTCGCGGCAGCGACGCTCGGCACCGCCACGCTGCTCTTGATGAAGTTGACGGTGACCCACATGCGGCCCCGGCTGTCACGCTCGACGCCCACGCCGATCTGGGTGAAGTCGCCGAGGATGTTCGCCCGGTGCCCGGGCGAGTTCATGAACGCGACGTGGAGCGACTCGACGCCTTGGCCGTAGCCGACGTTCTCGCCGAACCGGGTCCAGTCGCTCGGCAACTCCGAGCCGAGGTTGGGGTTGTGGAAGAGGCGCTGCTCGGCGATCATCCGGGCCGTCCAGTTCCGGGCGACGGGCACGATCTCCGCTCGCAGGGCGAGCCTGCTCAGCCCGTTCGACTGCCGCTCTCGGTTGATCGAGTCGACGAACTGGCTCTCGGCTGACTCGTCAGCGGCGGCGGCCGGAGCGGCGAGCGGGACGAGGAACGCCGCCACGCCGACCGTCAGCCCCAGGAGAATCGCCACCGCACGTCGCATACAGGTCTCTCGACCGCACGCAGCGTGGTCTTGAGACCGACCGTTCGATCATTTCGCCGGAATCGCGGCGAGATCGACCGCGCGGACGGTGAGACCGAGCTTCTTGACGTCGGCGTGATCCGGGGCGTCGCCGAATGCCCAGACGGAGCCGTCGTCACCGACGACCCAGTAGCCCTTGCCGGTCGCGGTGGATGTCATCTGGACGCCTCTCGGCCACTGGCACAGGCCGACACCGGGGATCGAGCCGTAGAACGGCACGCCGAACGAGAACACGCCACCGTCGGCGGCGAGCACCCAGTAGCCGCTGCCCCCCGGCGACGCGGCCATCGCGATGACCTTCGCTGCAGGGATGCCAAGGCCCGGGACGGAACCGAAGAACGACGCGTCGCCGAAGGAGAAGACGCCGCCGTCTTCGCCGAGGACCCAGTAGCCCCTACCGGTCGCCGTCGGCACGAGCCGGATGGCCTTCGTGCGGATGCCGAGCCCGGGCACCGATCCGAAGAAGCCGGCGTCGCCGAAGGTGAACACGCCGCCGTCGTCGCCGAGGATCCAGTACCCCTTGCCCGTCGGCGTCGGCCGTAGGTCGAGTGCCTTCACCGTGGTGAGCCCGAGGCCAGGCACGGACCCGAAGAACCCCGCGTCGCCGAACGTGAAGATGCCGCCGTCCGCGCCGAGGATGTGGTAGCCGAGCCCGGTCGACGTCGACGAGAGACGCAGCGCAGTGACCTTCGACTTGAGGTCGAGCCCCGGCACCGACCCGAGGAACGGTGCGGCTCCGAAGGTGAAGATGCCTCCGTCGGCACCGAGGACGTAGTACCCCGCACCAGCCCGAGCCGTGGGGCTCCGCTTCGGGTTCTGGTTGTACGCGCAGCGGGTGCCGGCAGGCATCCCCTTCGCGAGTCGCAGGCTCGTCCACGGGTTGATCGCGTTGCCGTCGGGGGCTCGGATCTCGAAGTGGAGATGCGGGGCGGTGTTCTCGGCGTTGCCGCTGTCGCCCAGGTAGGCGACGTGTTGGCCCGCCCTGACCTTCACGCCTGCTGCGATCCCGGGGCCGAACACCCACTCGGGCGGGTTGAGGCCGTCGTCGGTGCCTGGGGTGTCGTTGTTGATGTGGATGTACCGGTACTGCCAGCCATCGGCGTCCCGGATGGTGAGCATGTTCCCCGACAGCCCGCCCGCGTCGAGGCGGGCCGAGGTGACGGTCCCGTCGACCGCCGCGAGGAGCTTCTGCAGCTTCTCGCCCATGAGGTCGTTGCCCTCGTGGCTGCGGCCCCCGCTCCGTGGATCATTGAAGTCGTCCGAGAACGACACCGGTCCCTCCACCGGAAAGTGGATCTGGCGGTACTCGGGTCCTTCTTCGGCCGCACCTGCGGGCGCGGCGTGGAACGGCAGTGCGCTGATCGTGACGAGGAGAGCAGCTGCGCACAGACGTCGCATACGGGCGGTCTCGGCATCATCGGCCGTTCACCTGAGCGCGGGATCCCGAGCAATATGACCCCGTGTACTGCGCCATCGCCGGCGGTGTCGGCGCCGCCCGGATGCTGAGCGCCCTCGCCTCGGTCGTCGACCCTTCGTCCATCACCGCCATCGTCAACACGGGCGACGACATGACGCTGCACGGGTTGGCGATCAGCCCCGACCTCGACACGGTCACGTACACCCTCGCCGGCGCCATCAGCCGCGACCGGGGTTGGGGCCTCGAGGGCGAGACGTGGCATGCGATGGCCGCTCTCGAGCGCTACGGCGGCCAGACGTGGTTCGGCCTCGGGGACAAGGACCTCGCGACGCACCTCTACCGGACGCAACGGCTGGCGGAGGGAGCGACGCTGACCGAGGTGACGGCGGAGATCGCTCGGGCATGGGGTGTCGGTGTTCGCCTGCTGCCGATGAGCGACGATCCCGTGAGGACCATCGTCGACGTGCAGGGTGAGGGCGAGATCTCCTTCCAGGAGTACTTCGTCGGCCGGCGTCACGACGTGCCGGTGGCAGCGGTGCGCTTCGCCGGGGCAGGCGAGGCCCGCCCGGGTCCGGCGGTGCTCGACGCGATCCGTTCGGCCGAGCGCATCGTCGTGTGCCCCTCGAACCCGATCGTCTCCATCGGTCCGGTGCTCGCGGTCCCCGGCCTGCGCGAGGCCATCGAGTCCCGTCGATCCGATGTGGTCGCCGTCTCGCCGATCATCGCCGGCGCCGCGCTCAAGGGACCGGCAGATCGGATGTTGACGGAGCTCGGCCACGAAGCCTCGGTCGTGGGTGTGGCGCGTCTCTACGCGTCACTCGCAGCGACGCTGGTGATCGACGAGGCCGATGCCGAGCTCGCGCCCGCGGTCGAGGCCGAGGGCATGAGGGCCATCGTCGCTCCGACGATCATGTCGGATGTCGAACGATCGGCGGCGCTGGCGAAGGTGGTGCTGAGCGCGTGATCACGCTGATCCCCATCGAAGGCATCGGCGAGGTGCGCCCCGGCGACGTCATCGCCGACCTCATCCTCGCCACCGAGGCCGGGTCGTCGCTCGTCGACGGCGACGTGCTCGTCGTCACCCAGAAGATCGTCTCGAAGGCCGAGAACCGCCTCGAGGCCGTCGATCCCGACGACCCGCTGTCGCACAAGGCGATCGTCGAGCGCGAATCGGTGCGGGTGCTGCGGCGGCGTGGGGAGCTCGTCATCACCGAGACCACGCACGGCTTCGTGTGCGCCAACGCGGGCATCGATTTGTCGAACGTCGAGAAGGGCTACGCCGCACTCCTGCCGGTCGACAGCGACCGCTCGGCGCGGCGCATCCGTGACGGCATCAAGGGCCGCACCGGGCTGTCGGTCGCCGTGATCATCAGTGACACGTTCGGGCGCACGTGGCGCCGCGGCCTCACCGACGTGGCACTCGGCGTTGCCGGGATCGGTGCCGTCGTCGACCTGCGGGGCACGGAAGACATGCAGGGTCGGGAGCTCCAGGTGACGGAGGTCGCAGTCGCCGATGAGATCGCGTCAGCGGCAGAGCTCGTGATGGGGAAGGCAACCGGGGTGCCCGTCGCGATCGTTCGCGGGGTCGACCGTTCGTGGCTGCGTGAGGGCTCGGTGCGCGCCGAAATCGTGCGCCACCCGTCCGAAGACCTGTTCAGGTAGCTCGCTGGGCTCGGAACCAGTCGACGGTCTGGCCGATGCCGGCCTCGATCGTCGTCCACGGCTTCCACCCCAGGTGGATCGCCGCGCGTCCGGGGTCGAGGCACGACCGCTTGAGCTCGCCGGGCCGCTCGGGCGCGTACAGCGGTTCGACCGTCGAACCCGTGTAGTGCGCAACGGTGTCGTAGAGCTCGCGGACCGACGTCTCCTTGCCGGTGCCGATGTTGAGCAGGAGCCCGTCGCCGCCGTCGGCGGCGCGAGCGAAGGCGTCGACGACGTCGTCCACGAACGTGTAGTCGCGCGTCATCGACCCGTCGCCGAAGATCGTGCACTGCTCGCCGTCGATCAACCGTCCGCTGAAGATCGCGACCACCCCCGCTTCGCCGTGGGGGTTCTGGCGGGGGCCGTAGATGTTGGCCAGCGCGAGCGCGGTGAACTCGAGGTCGTGGAGCAGCCGGTAGGCGACGAGGTAGTCGCCGACGGCCTTCTTTGACACGCCGTACGGCGACAGCGGCTGCTGCGGGTGCGTCTCACGCAACGGGAGCTCGACCGGGTCGGGGTCGCCGTAGATGGTGCCGCCACTCGATGCGAACACGACCTTCCGGGTGCCTCCCTGACGAGCACCCTCGAGCACGTTCAGGCTGCCGATGATGTTCACCTCGGCGTCGAACACCGGCTTCGCCACCGACACCCGCACGTCCATCTGCGCGGCGAGGTGGAAGACGACCTCGGGCTGGCGCCTCGCGATCAGCTCGACCACCTCGGGCGAGCGGATGTCGAGGCGGTGGAACGTGAAGTCGGAGTCGGGGTTCGAGCGGGCGTCGGCGAGGTTGGCGAGCGATCCGCTCGAGAGGTCGTCGACGACGTCGACCGCATGGCCTTCGGCCAGGAGCCGGTCGACGAGCGTGGAGCCGATGAAGCCGGCGCCACCGGTGACGAGCGCCCGCACTACGCCTCGACCCGCTCCCCGCGGAGGGCGACACCGTCGGCGACCGAAGCTCCACCCTCGACCACGCAGACGTCGGTGAGGTCCGCTCCCGCGCCGATCACCGCTTCCGGCCCGACGATCGAGTCGCGCACGACCGCGCCGCTGCGCACGAGAGCGCCCGGGAGCAGCACCGATCCATCGACGACAGCGCCCTTCTCCACGCGCGCGCCGGCGCCGACCACGGAGCGGGACACGGTCGCGCCGCTCGCCACGTACGCAGCATCGCCGATGAACGCCGGACTCTCGACCGCGCCGTCGAGGACCGGTCCGTCGCCGGTCCACGTGCCGTCGTTCCTCTGCGACGCGCCGGGAGCGACCGGATCGATCGTCGATCGGAGCCCAGCGACGATGTCGAGGTTCGCCCGGATGTAGAGGGCGGCGGTGCCGGTGTCGAGCCAGTACTCGTCACTCCCCTGGGCGTAGAGCGAACCGCTTTCGGCCATCGCCGGGAACACCACGGTCTCGAGGTGCACCTTCCGGTTCTCGGGTATCCGTGCGATCACGCGCGGCTCGAACACGTAGAACCCGGCGTTGATCAGGTTCGTGGGTGGCGGTTCCTTCGGCTGCTCGAGCCCCTTCTTCACGGCGTCGGGAGGCTCGATGAACGCGATGACCCGCCCGTCGTCGTGCGTCGGGACGACACCGAACGCGGCCGGGTTCTCGACCGGCGTCAGCGCGATCGTCGCCTCCGCTCCACGCTCGTCGTGGAACGCCACGAGCGCGGTCAGATCAAGATCGGTGAGAACGTCACCGTTCACGACCACGAACCGCTCGTCGCCCACGTCGAGCCCCGCTGCACGCGCCGCGAAGGCGATGCCCCCAGCGGTGTCGAGCGGTTCGGGCTCGACGGCGTACGCGAGCTTCACGCCGCGGATCGCACCCTCGGGGAACGCATCGACGAACGCATCCGGGCGGTACCCGAGCGACAGCACGACTTCGTCGATGTCATGCCGCGCGAGGTGGTCGACAATGCGCTCGATCATCGGGACGTCGACGATCGGGAGCATCGGCTTCGGCGTGGAGAGCGTGAGGGGCCGCAGGCGCGTGCCCTTGCCTCCGACGAGGACGATGGCCTTCATCGAACGATCAGGGTGCGGCGGTGGTGGTCGTCGCGTCGTCCGACCCGTCGCCTTCGACGGTTGTGGACGTCTCGTCGCCGCCGTTCACCGGCGTGCCGTCCGGGTTCGTGGCTGGCGGCACTGACGCAGGATCACCGGCCGGCTCGACGTCGCTCAGGTTGTCGAGCGTCGCCTCCGACGGGGGCAGCGGGATGTCAGCGCCCTTCGGCGCGAACGCGATCGTGATCACCTGGCGGTCTTCGCTGAAGACGAAGTCGGCGATGTCGGTGGTGATGACCTCTTCGCGGCCCTTCACCTTGAGCTGCATGATGCCGGGCTCGCCGTCGCACTCGTCGTCGCCCTCGCGGTAGGTCTTGCCGCCCGGCACCTCGATCTTCGTGTCGTCGAGATCGAGGCGGACCGCGTCGAAGAACTTGCCGAGCTTGGCGTTGCGGCCGGCGGCACGACGGACGATCGGGTGCACGTGGATCACGCCGTCGGCGTGGGTGTGGATGCCCTCGGGGTCGCGCTGGTCGGTGATCGGGTCGATGAACTGGTCGCAGATGTAGATGCCGTAGGCGGTGTGCCAGTGGTCGCGACCGGCGAGCGGCGGGACGTTCCCGGCCGGCGCGGCGAGCTCGTCGCGGCGCTGCTCGCGGCTGACGCCGACGCCGACGACACCCAGCACGACGATCGCCGCGATGAGCGCCCAGTAGAGCCAGGACTGGCTGCCGCGGGTCGTCCGGCCGCCGCCCGTCTGGGCTGCGCGGGAGACCTTCTTCGTGGAGGAGGGCCGAGCCATAGCTGTTCGAAACTACTTGACCTTCCGACCGGCCAGGTATCGGTGGCCCCAGGCGATCGGCGTCCGCAGGGCGAGCCCGACGGCCATGAGCGGCAGGAGGAGGCGCTTCCGTCCCGTCGTCGTCTTCCGAGCGAACCGCAACAGCGCCTTGTGGTGCTCCGCGATCATCCAGTACGGATGGCGATCGGTCGAGGCGCCCTGCACGTGGGTGACGAGCGCACCAGGCTCGTACGCCACGGTCCACCCCGCTTGGCGCACGCGCCAGCAGAGGTCGACGTCCTCCGCGTACATGAAGTACGCCTCGTCGAAGCCGCCGATGGCCTCGAACGCGTCACGGCGCATGAGGAAGCAGGAACCCGACACCCAGTCGACCTCGGCGGGCTCGGCGTGGTCCCAGTCGAGCATGCGATAGCGGCGGGTGAACGGGTTGCGTGGCCAGATCATGCCGAGGAAGGCGTGTCCGACCGCGTCCGCGAGATCGGGGAACGTCCGCGCGCTCGGATAGAGCGTGCCGTCCGGCTCCTCGATGCGCGGGCCGACGATCGCTCGCTGCGGGTCCTTCTCGATCGAAGACACCAGCGCCTCCACCGCGCCCGGCGCGACGACGATGTCGGGGTTGCAGATGAGCAGGTAGGCGGTGTCGCCACCGGCGAACGACACGCCGCGATTGACGCCGGTGCCGTAGCCGAGGTTGCGGCCCGTCTGGTGGTAGCGAACGGCGGCGTCTGCTGCGCGCACCGCCTCTTCGCTGCCGTCGGCCGACGCGTTGTCGGCGACGATGACGTCGTCGACGCCCTCGTCGCGCAGGCTCTCGATGCACTGCAGGAGGAGCGCGCGGGCGTTGTAGTTGACGACGACCGCGGTGACGTCGCCGGCAGCGCTCACAGGCGGCTTCTGAAGTACTCCGCCGTGCGGGTGAGGCCGGTGCGGAGATCGGTCTCCGGTTCCCATCCGAGCGCGGTGCGGGCAAGGGTGAGATCGGGCTTGCGCTGCGTCGGATCGTCGACCGGGAGAGGCTCGTAGATGATCTCGCTCGAGCTGCCGGTGACCTCGATCGCCATCTCGGCGAGCTGCTGGATCGTGAACTCCTGGTCGTTGCCGATGTTGCAGGGCCCGGTGATGTCGCCGTCGAGAAGCGCGAGGAACCCCTTGATCTCGTCGTCGACGTAGGTGAACGACCGGGTCTGGCTCCCGTCGCCGTAGACCGTGATCGGCTTGCCCTGCAGCGCCTGCACCAGGAAGTTGCTCACGGCACGACCGTCGTCCGGCCGCATCGACGGGCCGTAGGTGTTGAAGATCCGAACGATGCGCACGTCGAGACCGTGGTAGCGGTGGTACGCCATCGTCATCGACTCCGCGAACCGCTTCGCCTCGTCATAGACGCCACGCGGACCGATCGGGTTCACGTTGCCCCAGTAGCTTTCGGGCTGCGGATGGACGAGCGGGTCGCCGTACACCTCGCTCGTCGACGCGAGGAAGAAGCGCGCCCCCTTCTCCTTGGCGAGGCCGAGCGTGTGGTGGGTGCCGCGGCTACCCACCTTGAGGATCTGGATCGGGATGCGCTCGAAGTCCGCCGGCGAAGCCGGGCTCGCGAGGTGCATGACGGCGTCGACCGGTCCGGCCACGTGCACGTAGTTGCTGACGTCGTGGTTCTGGAACGTGAACCGCTCGTGACCGAACAGGTCTTCGATGTTCGACAACGAGCCGGTGATGAGGTTGTCGATCGCGACGACCTCGTCGCCACGCGCGAGGAGCGCGCGGCAGAGGTGCGACCCGAGGAACCCGGCGCCGCCGGTGACCACGATGCGCTTCGGGGACGTCACGGCCGTCCCAGTCCCTCGAACTGGAAGCCCTTGCGGCGCACCGCCGCGGCGTCGAGCAGGTTCCGGCAGTCGACGATGCGGGCCGCCTTCATCACACCGGCCAACTTCTCGAAGTCGATCCAGCGGAACTCGTCCCACTCGGTCAGCACCGCCACGACGTCGGCGCCTTCGCCCGCGGCGTACGCGTCGGCGACCCGTTCGACACCCTCGGGTGTGTCGGACGCGGCCGGGTCGTACGCCTTGATCTTCACGCCCTTCTTCTGCAGGCGCTCGATGATCTCGAGCGACGGCGACCGTCTGGTGTCATCCGTCCGGGCCTTGAACGTGAGCCCCCAGACGCCGACCACCGCGCCCTCCAGCGGCCCGTCGATCATGCGCTCGATCTTCGACGCCATCCGCTCGAACTGCTCGTCGTTGACCTCGATCACACCCTTGAGGAGCGAGAAGTCGTACCCGTTGTCCTCCGCGATCCGGACCAGAGCGCGGGAGTCCTTCGGAAAACAACTGCCGCCCCAACCCGGGCCGGGCTTGAGGAACTCGAAGCCGATGCGGCGGTCGTAGCCCATGCCGACGATCACGTCGCGGACGTCGGCGCCCACCGCCTCGCAGAGGTTCGCCACGGCGTTGACGAAGGAGATCTTCGTGGCGAGGAAGGCGTTCGAGGCGTACTTGATCGTCTCGGCCGATGCGGGATCGGTGACGATCACCGGCGCCTTCACGTCGGTGTAGAGGCTCGCCACGCGGATGGCCGCGGCCTGGTCTTCGCTGCCGATCACGATGCGGTCGGGGTTCAGCGCGTCGTACACCGCGGACCCCTCGCGGAGGAACTCGGGGTTCGACACGACGTAGACGTCGCCACGCCCGAGCGCGCGTTCGACGACGAGCGTCGAACCGACCGGCACGGTCGACTTGTTGATGACCACCGACTCCGGCCGCACCACCGGACCGATCTGGCGGGCCGCCTCTTCGATGTAGCTGAGGTCGGCAGATCCGTCGTCGCCCTGCGGCGTCGGAACGCACAGGAAGATGAACTCGGCGTCGGCTTCCTCCACCGCTGCAGCGGCTCCGAGGATGAACGAGAGACGGCCACCGTCGATCCCCTCTCGGACGAGCTCGTCGAGGCCGTCTTCCAGGATCGGCACCTCGCCTCTGCCCAGCGCCTCGACCTTGGCGGGGATGACGTCCGCGCAGACGACGTTGTGCCCGAGGTGGGCGAGGATCGCACCGGTCGTGAGGCCGACGTACCCGGTTCCGATGACGGCGACGTTCGCCACGTCAGACCAACTCCTTGATGGTGCGTTCGAGCGACTCCTGCCACGCCGGCAGGAGCGGGATCCCCAGGGATCGCAGGACGAGGTTGTCGAGGACGGAGTTCTTCGGCCGCGGCGCAGGGGCGCCGTAGTCGTCCGTCGAGATGGGCCGGATCTTCTCCGGGTCGTGCCCCGCCAGCCGCAGGATCTCACGTGCGAAGTCGAACCACGTCACCGAACCCTGGTTGGTGACGTGGATCACGCCGGGGTACCGCGCGATAGCGAGGCGGCGGATCATCGGCGCGAGGTCGCCCGTGAACGCGGGCGAACCCCGCTGGTCGGAGACGACGCCGATCTCGTCTCGCTCGGCCGCCAGGCGCAGCATCGTCTTGACGAAGTTGCGCCCGTGCGGACCGACGACCCACGCGGTACGAATGACACTCCAACATGGATCGAGCTCGTGCTCCCCGGCGAGCTTCGACGCGCCGTAGACCGACTGCGGGTTGGTCGGCGACCACTCGTGGTACGCCTCGTCGGCGTCACCATCGAACACGTAGTCGGTGGAGATGTAGACGACGTGGGCCCCGACGATGCGAGCCGCGTTCGCGACGTGCCTCGTACCGAGGGCGTTGATCCGGAAGGCTTGCTCTCGGTCGGCCTCGCACGCGTCGACCGCGGTCCACGCGGCAGGGTGGACGATGATGTCGGGCTCCACCGAACAGATGGCGCCCATCGTCGAGTCGCGGTCTGCGAGGTCGAGCTCCGCGCGTGTCGTCGCCACGACCTCGTGGCCGTCGAACGCGGGGACGAGGTCGGTGGCCAGCTGGCCGCCCGCTCCGGTGATCAGAACCCTCACGCCTTGAGGGGCTCCCACCACCAGCGGTTGTCGCGGTACCAGCGCACCGTCTCCTCGAGCGCCTCGTCGAGCGACCGCTCCTTCCTCCACCCGAGCTCGGTGATCTTCTTGATGTCGACCGAGTACCGGCGGTCGTGGCCGAGGCGGTCGGGGACGTACTCGATCATGTCGTCGCTCGCGCCGACCAGCCCGAGCAGCTTGTCGACGAGCACCCGGTTCGGCGTCTCGTTCCCGGCCCCGATGTTGTAGATCTCGCCGTGTTCGCCCTTGTGCAAGACGAGGTGGACGCCGGCGCAGTGGTCGTCGACGTAGAGCCAGTCACGCTCGTTCAACCCGTCGCCGTAGAGCGGGATCTTCTTGCCGTCGAGCAGGTTGGTGGTGAAGAGCGGGATCGCCTTCTCGGGGTACTGGTACGGGCCGAAGTTGTTCGTGCACCGGGTGACCGTGATCGGCAGCCCGTAGGTGTGGTGGTACGACAGCGCGATCAGGTCGGAGCCCGCCTTCGACGCCGAGTACGGCGAGCGAGGCTCGAGCGGGTCGTCCTCCTTCGACGACCCCACCTCGACAGACCCGTAGACCTCGTCGGTACCGATGTGAACGACACGGGGGATCTCGAGGCGGCGCGCCGTGTCCATCACCAGGTTCGTGCCGAAGCAGTTCGTGAGGATGAAGTCGTCCGGACCTGCTATCGACCGATCGACGTGGCTCTCCGCCGCGAAGTGGACGACCGCGTCGTGGCCGCGCATCGCCTCTTCGAGCGGGATCGGGTCGCAGATGTTGCCCTTGACGAACCGGTAGCGAGGATCGTCGTCGACGTCCTTCAACGTCGAGAGGTTCCCCGCGTAGGTCAGCGCGTCGTAGACCGTGACCTCGTCGTCGGTGTTGCGCAGCACGTAGCGGACGTAGTTCGAGCCGATGAACCCCGCCCCGCCGGTCACGAACAGTCTCATCGCCTCGCCTCCTCAGCCAGGCGGATCACGTACTGGCCGTAGTTCGACTTGCCGAGCCCGCGACCCAGCCGCTCCAACTGATCGGTGTCGATGAAGCCCATCCGCCACGCCACTTCTTCGAGACACGCGATCTGCTCGCCTTGTCGATGCTCGAGCACCTGCACGAACGTCGACGCTTCGAGCATCGCGTCCTGCGTGCCGGTGTCGAGCCAGGCCATGCCCCGCCCCAGCAGCTGGAGCGTCGCATCACCGCGCTCGATGTAGCGGTTGTTGACCTCGGTGATCTCGAGCTCGCCGCGTGCCGACGGGGTCAACGTCCGGGAGATCTCGACGACGTCGTTGTCGTAGAAGTAGAGCCCGGTGACGGCGACGTTCGACTTCGGGTGCGGCGGCTTCTCCTCGATCGAGAGCACACGGCCCGATTCCTCGTCGACCTCGGCCACCCCGTAGCGCTCCGGGTCCTTCACGACGTAGCCGAACAGCACGCAACCGCTCTCGAGCGACGCAGCCTGCGTGAGCTGATCCTGCAGGCCGTGGCCATGGAAGATGTTGTCGCCCAACACCAAGCAGACGTTGTCGCTGCCGATGTGGTCCGCGCCGATCACGAAGGCTTGGGCGATGCCCCTCGGCTCCGGCTGCACCGAGTACGAGAACGACATACCGAGCTGCGATCCATCGCCCAGCAACCGCTCGAACAGCGGCAGGTCGTGCGGCGTCGAGATGACGAGCACGTCACGGATGCCGGCCAGCATCAGCACCGACAGCGGGTAGTAGATCATCGGCTTGTCGTAGACAGGCAGCAGCTGCTTCGACACGCCGAGCGTCACCGGGTGCAGCCGCGTTCCGCTGCCACCGGCGAGGACGATGCCCTTCATGCTCAACAGTCTGGCTCCGGCTTCGGCGGCGCGGTGGTGGTCGTCGCAGCGGGCTTGCTGCCGGCGCCCTTGGCGGGAGCAGCAGTCGTCGTCGGCGCCTGCGGCGTGCCGCCCACGATGCCGGCGAACTTGCCGCCCGTGACGACCACGACGTCGACGGCCTTGAGCGTCGGGTCTTCCTTCAGCTCGGTCTCGCCCTGGATCTTCGACTGCACGACGAGCGCCTTGTCTCGCTGCGACGGGACGAACCGGATCACCGTCGCGTCGTACCGGAACGAGTCGGCCTGCCCGATGCCGGCGATCGTGAAGCCGGCGGCCCCCAGATCCTTCGACACCTCGCGAGCTTGTCCCTCGGCCCCCGATCCGTTGAGCACCCGGACGCGGATCGACGACGGCGGGATGTCCGGCACGTCGGGCTTGGCGGCTCCGCCTTCTGCGGGAGGCGGTGCCTTCGCGAGGAAGGTGTCGATGACGGCGCTCGCGTCCGGCTGCTTCAGGCGAAGGACCGACGCGCCGCCCACGTTCGCAGGCACCGTCGGCAGCGTGAACATCTCGACCGCGTTCGGATCGAGCGATCGGAACCGGCGGGCGAGCGCGGTGATGTCCTTCGAGGAGAAGTGCTCGTCGATCTGGACGTTCTTGATGCCCGCGTTGACGAGGTTGTTCACCGCGAAGACGTCGAGGCCCTTGGCCTTCTGGTTCGCCTTCTTGAGCACTCGACGGATGAAGTCCTGCTGGCGCTCGATGCGCCCCAGGTCGCCGGTCGGGTCGGACCGCCACTTGCCGTTCTCGAAGTACTGATAATGACGGCTGCGCACGAAGGCCAGCGCCTGCTCCCCGTTGAGGCTGACGCAACCGGGGTTGGGGATGTTGAGTCCACTGACGGTGTCGCGAGCGCGAGCGGGGCTGTAGATGTCGACGCCGTCGAGGGCGCCGACGATGGCCCGGAACCCGTTGAAGTCGAGCTGGACGTAGTGGTGGATCGGGATCCCGAGGTTGTCGGTGATCGTCTGGATGAGGCGGTCGGGCCCGGCCTGGAACGCATCGTTGATCCGGCTCGAGCGCTGTGTGCCGGCCTGCTTCACATACAGGTCGCGCGGCACCGACATCATCGCGGCGCGCTTCGCCTCGGGCTCGATCCGGAGCACGATGATCGTGTCGGCGCGCTGGCCGCCGACCTGGGTCGCGGTCCCGAACTGCTTCTCCTCGCCCTCGAGCGTGGCGCGGGTGTCGGAGCCGACCAGGAGGACGTTCATCGGATCGCTGGGCTCGTTGTCGCCCCCGCCGGCCAGCACGTCCTTCAGGCCGTCGATCGTCGGGATCCGCCCGAACTGGATGCGGAAGTACGCGTAACCGCCCGCGGTCGCGACCACGCAGAGGGCAACGATGATGTTGGCAGCGATGAGGAGCCGCCGAGGCCACCGTCGGTGACGCGTCAGGACGACCTCCCCCTGCGGGGCAGCCATGAGGATCCGAGGTTACCCGCGCTCCCTCTGCTGCTCAGGTCGCCGGCAGGCCGAGCTCCCTGCTGATGACGAGGCGCTGGATCTCACTCGTGCCCTCGCCGATCTCCAGGATCTTCGAGTCTCGGTAGAAGCGGGCGACCGGCGTCTCGTCCATGTAGCCGTAGCCGCCGAAGATCTGCGTCGCCTCCCTCGTCGCCGTCACCGCAGCCTCGGTTGCGTACAACTTCGCGATCGCGGCCTCGCGCTTGAACGGCCGGCCGTGGTCCTTGAGCCATGCCGCCCGGTAGGTGAGGAGCCGGGCGTTGTCGACGAGGACCGCGAGGTCGGCGCACTTGAACGCGATCGCCTGGTTGGCGCCGATGGGCCGGCCGAACGCCTCCCGTTCCTTGGCGTACTCGACCGACAGGTCGAGACACGCCTGGAGGGTCCCGACGGCGAGCGCGGCGATCGCGATGCGTCCCTCGTCGAGGATGGCGAGGAACTGGCGGAAGCCCTGGCCTCGCTGACCGAGGAGGTGGTCGGCGGGCACGCGACAGTCGGCGAAGGCCAGGCCGTGCGTATCGGAGGCGTGCCAGCCCATCTTCCGGTACGGCGGGAGCACCTCGAACCCCAGGGTGCCGGCGGGCACGACGATCGCGCTGATCTCGCTCGCTCCCGTCTTCGCGGTGACCGTGACGATGGATGTGATCGACGACCCGCTGTTGGTGATGAAGGCCTTCTCACCGTTGATCACCCACTCGCCCGTTCCGTGGTCGAGCTCAGCCTTCGTGCGGGTCGCTCCGGCGTCACTCCCTGCGCCGGGCTCGGTGAGGCCGAACCCGCCGAGGGTCCTCCCGGCCACGAGATCCGGAAGCCACCGTTGCTTCTGCTCCTCCGTGCCGAACTGGAAGATGGGGTTCGCCCCCAGGCCGACGCCGGCCTCGAGCGTGATCGCCAGCGACTGGTCGACGCGTGCGATCTCCTCGATGGCGATGCACAGCGTGGTGAAGTCGGCGCCGGCGCCCCCGTACTCCTCGGGGAAGATCAGACCGAAGAGGCCGAGCTCCCCCATCGCCTGAACGACGTCGACCGGGAAGTGGTGGTCGCGGTCCCAATCTGCGGCATGAGGAGCGATCTCCCGCTCCGCGAAGTCCCGCACGACGCGGCGGAACTCCTCCTGCTCGGGCGAGAAGTCGAAATCCACATTTGGCATTCTGACGCCGTGACGTCGGAGCCCTCGCTCGCCGTGGTCGGCGGACAGCTGGCGACCGACCTGATCGACGTCACCAGCGACCTCACGGCGCTCGACTCCGAAGGGTTCTGGGTCGTCGTGCTGCCCTACGACGACGAGCCGGTGTGCGCCCGGTTCGATCGGGTGCGGGCCGCCGTGCCGTGGCCGGGCCGCCGATGGGTCGGACCTCCCGCGTCTTCGTGGACGTCGTCGCTCGACCGAGGCGCCTTCTGCAAGGGCGTGGCGACCATCCGGGACGCGATCGCCGAAGGCGACGTGTACCAGGTGAACCTCACGCGCACGCTGTCGGCACCGTTGCCGCGGGGAGCCGACGTCGCCGCGCTGGGTGCCGCGTTGGTGTCGGGCAACCCTGCCCCGTACTCCGCCGTCGTCCGCCTGCCGCGCCACGGCGTGCACGTGGCGTCTGCGTCACCGGAACGCTTCCTTCGGCGTGACGGCGACGTCGTCGAGTCACAGCCGATCAAGGGCACCGCGGCGACACCGACAGGGTTCCTGGGCAAGGACCGGGCGGAGAACGTGATGATCGTCGACCTCGTCCGCAACGACCTCGGCCGGGTGTGCGAGTGGGGCTCGGTCGAGGTGCCGGACGGACAGCTGTGCGCGATCGAGAAGCACCCGGGGCTGTACCACCTGGTCTCGACGGTCCGAGGACGCCTGCGGCCGGGATGCGGCTGGGCCGATGCGATCGACGCCACGTTCCCCCCCGGGTCCGTGACCGGCGCGCCGAAGATCGCCGCGATGCAGATGATCCGAGCCCTCGAGCCGGTCAACCGGGGCCCGTACTGCGGCGCTATCGGGTGGGTCGATGCCGACGCCAAGGAAGGCGACCTCAACGTGGCGATCCGCACGTTCTGGTTCGCCGAAGGGCGCATCCACCTGGGCACCGGCGGCGGCATCACGTGGGACTCGACACCCGAGGGCGAGTGGGCCGAGACGGAGCTCAAGGCCCGTAGGCTCCTGTCCGTGGTGTCGTCGTGAGTCGCGTGTGGATCGACGGGGTGCTGTGCGACGAAAGCGACGCGCGCGTGTCTCCGTTCGACCACGGGCTGCTCACCGGCGACGGCGTCTTCGAGACGCTGAAGGTGTACGACCGCGTGCCGTTCGCCGCTCGGCGACACCTCGAGCGCCTCGACGTGTCGTGTCGCGGGCTCGGTCTTCCGGTTGCCGACCACGGCGTGCTGCGAGAGGCGATGGCTGCGGTGATCGAGGCGAACGCACTCGACTCGGGCCGGATCCGCATCACGTTGACGGGCGGCGTCTCTCCCCTCGGCTCCGAGCGAGGCGACGGCGGTCCGCTGATCATCGTCGCCGGCGGACCCCTCGCACCCTGGCCCGACGCCACCGACGTGTCGGTCGTCCCGTGGCCGCGCAACGAGCGTGGCGCCCTCGCCGGGCTGAAGACGACGTCATACGGCGAGAACGTCGTCGCCCTCGCCTATGCGAAGGAACGCGGTGCGGGCGAAGCGATCTTCGGCAACACGATCGGCAACCTGTGCGAGGGCACCGGCACGAACGTGTTCGTCGACATCGGCGGGCGGTTGATCACGCCACCGCTGTCGGCCGGCTGCCTCGCCGGCGTCACCCGTGCGCTCGTGCTCGAGGTCACCGACGCCGTCGAGGAAGACCTGCCGCTGTCGGCGCTCGCCGAGGCCGATGAAGCCTTCCTCTCCTCCACGACCCGCGAGGTCCAACCGATCCGGGCCGTCGACGGGCGGGGGCTGCCGGCGGCGCCGGGACCTCTGACGACGGCGGCCGCCGAAGCCTTCACCGCGCTCGTCCAGCGCGACCTCGACCCGTAGTGTCGACGGGCCGCGTCCTCGTCCTCGTCAGGTTCCGGAGCCCGTAGGACGCCACATGTTGCGCTCAGCCCGCTCCAGTTCCGCGCGGATCGTCGCAGAGACGTATCCCGGCCTGCGGACGACGTCGTGCCACGTGAACCGCAGGACCGTCCACCCGAGACCGACGAGGTAGTTCTGGCGTTCGAGGTCGCGCCGAAGGCTCGTCGGTGACGCGTGCACGGCGTAGCCATCCACCTCGATCGCGATGAGGAGCTCGGGATAAGCGAAGTCGACTCGGTACGGACCGACGGCGTGCTGGAATTGCGCCTCCGGCAACTCATACCGAACGCGCAGCCGTGCGAAGCGCGGCTCGAGGAGTCCGTCCGGACGAGCGGCGCCGAGTGCCCACTCGTCTAGGACCTTGCGCAGGGATGCGGTGCCAGCACGCCCGCGTCGCCCCACCTCGGCGAGTTGCCACTCCAGCGCAGCGATCGTGAACAGGTTCGCGACACGACCCCGTTCCACCGCGCCCTCGACGCTCCGCGGGTCCACGGCGCCAAGGTCGAGGACAGCCCTCAGGGGCGACGTCACGCGCAGGCCGCGCCTCGCGTGCCACTCGTACGCGTCTCGCGTCTGATGCACGATGACCCCATCGATCGCAGGCGTACGCCCACGCTTCACCAGGATCTCGACTGGCGGCTCCTCGTCAATGAGGTCCCACAAGTACGCGGCGGTGCGGTACGACAACGCACACCCCGGCGCCGCCTTGCAGGCGATCCAGCACGTACGCAGGAACGTATCCGGCGAGGCCGGCGCGACGTAGACGTTCTCGTGCGCCCGGATGAGCTTGCCGGTCGCCGCCCAGTGCTGGACCGTCCGCTCCGGTACGCCCGCGGCCTTGAACTGCTGCAGCGTGGCGACACCGTGCTGGCTCGCCATCGTCTCCCAGATGGACATGAGACTTCCCCGTTCTGGGCGCGACAGCCGCAACGCGTTGCAGCTGGCGCACCCCGGTTCCCCGGTCGGCCGGGGCTTCTCAGCAGGGGGAAGTGCTGGTGCGGCTCATCGTAGGTGGACGACGTCGCCGGCGGACACCTCGCGCAGGCACACGGAGGTCTCGACCAGAAGGTGCCCGGAGTCGGCGACGTCGGCTGCGGTGCCCTCGAACGTCTCATCGGGAAGCTCGACCCGCACTTGGCGGCCGATCGTGACGCAGCGCTCGCGGTAGGCGCGGGCGACCTCGGCGTCGGAGGCGGCCACCCAGTGGGTGAGCGATTCGAGCAGCGTCGCCAGGACCTCATCCCGACTCGAGGACACCCCGAGCGCGGCGAGGGAGGTCGCGGGCAGATCAGGCGGCGCCCATCCGACGTTCATCCCGATCCCGACCACGACGGCGCCACCTTCGACCTCCGCGAGGACTCCGGCAAGCTTGAGCGAGTCGGGGCCGTGGACGATGTCGTTCGGCCACTTCAGCCCGGTGTCAGGGGGCGCGGCCGCCAGCGCTGCGAGCGACACGCGCGCGACCGACAGCCACGACACAGACGGTGGCCGCAACAGGATCGAGCACAGCAGGTTCGCCCCCGGAGGCGCCTCCCAGCGGCGGCCGAGACGACCCCGTCCGGCGGTCTGGTGATCGGCAACGGCGACCAGACCCTGAGGGGCGCCCTCCCGGGCGCGCTCGAGCAGCCACGTGTTGGTGCTGTCGATCGACTCGAACTTCCTGACGTCCCAGGTGATGGGCTTACGATACGGCCCGCCATGCCTGCTCCCATCTCCAACCCCCCCTTCTCCAAGGTGCTCATCGCCAACCGGGGCGAGATCGCGGTGCGGGTCATCCGCACGTGCCGCGAGCTCGGGATCGCCACCGTCGCCGTGTACTCCGACCTCGACCGAGACGCCCTCCACGTGCGCATCGCCGACGAGGCGTACGCGCTCGGCGGCCAGACGGCCGCCGACAGCTACCTCAACACGGAGAAGATCCTCGACGCCATCCGCCGGAGCGGCGCCGAGGCGGTGCACCCCGGGTACGGCTTCTTCTCCGAGAACACCGACTTCGCGCGAGCGATCACCGACATGGGCGTGACGTTCATCGGTCCGCCGCCGGAGGCGATCGAGATCATGGGCGACAAGATCTCGAGCCGCATCGCGGCCAGCAAGGGCGGCGTGGCCGGCGTCCCTGGCGACAACACCGTCCTCACCGACGCCCAGCAGGTCATCGACTTCGGGAACGAGCACGGCTGGCCCGTCGCGATCAAGGCCGCGTACGGCGGCGGCGGCCGCGGCATGCGCGTGGTCAAGGCGCCCGAGGACGCGGCTGGTGCCCTCGAGTCGGCGCAGTCGGAGGCGCTCAAGGGCTTCGGTCGCAGCGAGTGCTACATCGAGAAGTACCTCACCTGGCCCCGCCACATCGAGATGCAGGTCTTCGCCGACACCCAAGGCAACGCGGTGTGGCTCGGCGAGCGCGACTGCTCGTGCCAGCGCCGCCACCAGAAGCTCATCGAGGAGAGCCCCGCCCCGAACTTCCCCGACGAGATCCGCCAGCGGATGGGCGAGGCGGCCGTCAACGTGGCGAAGGCGTGCGGGTACCTCAACGCCGGCACCGTCGAGTTCCTCTACCAGGACGGCGACTTCTTCTTCCTCGAGATGAACACGCGCCTCCAGGTCGAGCACCCGGTCACCGAGATGGTCACCGGCATGGACCTGGTCGAGCTCCAGCTGCGCATCGCTGCGGGCGAGCCGATCCCGTTCACCCAGGCGGAGATCAACGAGCGCCGGCGCGGCCACTCGATCGAGGCTCGCCTGAACGCCGAAGACCCGGCCGGCGGCAAGTTCCTTCCCTCCCCCGGCAGGATCACCCGCTTCCGCCGGGCCGACGGCTACGGCACCCGCACCGACGCCGGCTACGACGAGGGCGACGAGGTCAGCCAGTTCTACGACAACCTCATCGCGAAGCTGATCGTGTGGGGAGCCGACCGTGAAGAGGCCCGCCGCCGCCTGATCCGTGCCCTCGAGGAGACGGAGATCGTCGGCCCGAAGACCACGATCCCGGCCCATCTCGCGATCCTCCGCCACGAGGACTTCATCAACGGGGAGCACTCGACGAAGTGGGTCGAGGAGCGGCTCGACCTGAGCGACACCGCCGCCCCCGCCGCCGCGCCCACGACCGCCGGTGACGACGGTGAGGAGATCCCGAAGGTCGAGCGTGACGTCGACGTCGAGGTCGACGGCCGCCGCTTCAAGGTCAAGCTCTGGGTGCCCGACGTGGCGCCCGCGGTGGTCTCCGGCGGCGTCAGCACCGCGGCCAAGAAGTCGCGGCCGCGTCCCGGCAGCGGCGGCGGTGGTGGCGCCGGAGGCGCAGCCGGCAGCGGCAACGTCGCCGTCCCGATGCAGGGCACCATCGTCAAGGTGCTGGTCGCGGAGGGTGACGCGGTCGAGATCGGTCAGCCGATCTGCGTCCTCGAAGCGATGAAGATGGAGAACAACGTCACCGCCGAGAAGGCCGGCACCATCAAGGAGATCAAGGTCTCCGCGGGCCAGGCCGTCGGCGCGGGCGACATCGTCGCGGTGATCGAGTAGACCCGCGTCCATGAACGGACGCGACGGAAGCGCCAGCGACGAGCGGCCACGCCGAGCGAAGAGCGAGGCCGAAGGTGCGGTCGACGCGCTCGCCGACGCGCTGGTCGAGCTGTCCCACCGTCTCCACGCGAACCCGGAGATCAGCTGGGAGGAGGAGAACTCCTCGAGGTGGTGCGCGGATCTCCTGAGCGAGGGCGGCTTCGACGTGACGATGGGCGTCGGCGACCTGCCGACGGCGTTCGAGGCGAAGACGGGAAGCGGCGACCTCGTGATCGCCATCTGCGCCGAGTACGACGCGCTCCCGGGCGTCGGCCACGCCTGCGGCCACAACGTGATCGCCGCGTCAGCGGTCGGCGCCGGGCTCGCCCTCCTGCCCCTCGCAGACGACCTCGGCATCACGGTCAAGGTCATGGGCACCCCGGCCGAGGAGGGCGGCGGCGGGAAGATCCTCATGCTCGACCGCGGGGTCTTCGACGGCGTGCACGCGGCGATGATGGTGCATCCCGCGCCGAGCGAGATGGACAACATGCCGTGCCTCGCCGTCGCGCACGTCGAGGTCCACTACACCGGCAAGGAAGCCCATGCATCGGCCTTCCCGGAGCTCGGCATCAACGCCGCCGACGCGCAGACGATCGCGCAGACCTCCGTGGGTCTTCTGCGCCAGCACATCTCACCGAACGCGCGCATCCACGGCATCGTCACCCACGGCGGCGACGCACCGAACGTCGTCCCTGCCCACACCACCAGCAAGTGGTACATCCGCGAAGAGACGCTCGCTCAGCTCGCCCAGCTCCAACCCCGGGTCGAGCGATGCTTCGAGGCCGGTGCCGCCGCGACCGGCTGCACGTACGAGATCGAGGAGAAGTCGCCGCCGTACTCCGAGATGCGCGACGACCTCGAGCTGCGGGCTCTCTACCGCAAGAACGCGGAGGACCTCGGGCGGACGTTCATGGACCTCGGCGGCCCGCTCGCCCAGAAGCTCGCCGGATCCACCGACATGGCGAACATCTCCCTCGCCATCCCGACGATCCACCCGATGCTCGGCCTCGGCTGCTTCCCCGTGTCGAACCACCAGCCCGAGTTCGCCGCGTTCTGTGCCACGCCGACGGCCGACGAGGCGATGCGCGACGGAGCGGTGGCGATGGCGCAGACGGTCATCGACGCCGCGACGACCGACAGCGTGCGTCGCCGGCTGCTCGCCGGTCAGCGGCAGTCGGCCTGACCCTCGTCGAGCACCGCGCCGGAGATCGTCCGGAACCGCCATCCGTAGGCGCCCTCGCGCAGGTCGAGCTCGAGGATCCCGAAGTTCCTCGTGTCGACGAACTCACTTCCACGTGATCGCGCCACGACCGGATAGAGGTTGCGGCCACCGGTGCCGGCGACGAACTGCCGCAGCGTCCCCTCGGGGGCGAAGCGCTCGTAGTGGTGATCGTGGCCCGACAGGGCGAGGTCGGCGCCGGCATCCACCAGCTGGCGCCACAGCGGATCCATCGGCTCGTACTCGCCGTGGAGCCCAGACGTCCGCCGCGGGTGGTGGAACGCAGCGAGCGTGCACCGTGCCGTCGACGCCGACAGCTGGCCGCGCAGCCACGACGCCTGCTCCGAGTCGTCATCGCATCCGACGACGGAGCACACCGAGTTGAGGACGATCACCCGCCAACCCACCTCCGCGACGTCGAAGGCGTACCAGCCGTTCGGCGGTGCGACCTGATCGCCCCAGTACGCGAAGTAGCCGCGTGCTCGTCCGCCCGCGTACTCGTGGTTGCCGACGACGGGCTTCGTCCGGTCGCGGAACCGCCCCCACGTCTTGTCGTACGACGTCTGGAAGTTCGCCAGCTCGCCGTACTCGTACTGCAGGTCGCCGAGGGGCAGGACGAACGCAGGGTCGAACTGCTCCACGAGGCGGGCCGTGGCCTCCATCTCGCATTGCGACGCCGTCACCGCGAGTCCGGGCTTGCACGAGATGTCGCCCGCAGCAGCCACTCTCACCGCCGCCGCACGCATCGGCGGCGCGGTGCTCACGGTGGACGTCGTCGAAGACGACGCCGCCGTCGATTCGGAGGGCGAAGGACGAAGCCCGTTGCGTCCTGCGGACTCCGGTTCGCCGGCGCAGGCCGACGCCCCCAGCAGCAGCAGCAGCGCAACTGCGAGCGCGCTACTCCGCCGCGTCGGCCAGCGCTTCGGCAAGTGCGGGGTGGACGAGCAACGACTCGGTGATGTCGGTGACCTTGAGCCCGGCGGTGACGGCGAGAGCGATCACCGAGATGAGCTCGGCCGCGTTCCGTCCGACGATCGAACCGCCGAGCACGACGCCGGTCGCAGGGTCGGACAGGATCTTCACGAAGCCGCGGGTGTCGCCGGAGATGTGGGCCTTGGCCGAGGAGGCGAAGGGGACCTTCGTCACCCGGATCTTCCGCCCGATGGCGAAAGCCTCCGCCTCCGCGAGGCCCACGTCGGCGATCTCGGGCTCGGTGAAGATCGCGGATGCTGCCTTGTCGTAGTCGAGGTGGCGGTGCTCACGGGTGTGCAGACCCATCACGTGCTCCGCGACCTTGCGGCCCTGGATCGACGCCACCGACGACAGCGGCAGCTTCCCCGACAGGTCGCCGGCTGCGTAGATGTGCCGGACGTTCGACTGGCAGTGCTGGTTCACCGGGATGTACCCGTGGTCGGACTCGACGCCTGCGGCCTCCAACCCGAGATCGTCGGAGTTCGGGACGGCACCGATGGCGAGCAACGCGTGCGATCCCGTCACCGCGCGACCGTCGTCGCAGCGCACGGTGACCGACGACCCGTCTTCGGAACGATCGATGCCGATGGCACGAGCGCCCTTCAACAGGTGAACGCCCCGCTCGAGGAAGTCGGTCTCCAACGCGGCGGCGACCTCCGGGTCCTTGCCCGGCAGCACCTGCTGGCGGCTGACGATCAGCGTGACCTCGCAGCCGAACGACGAGAACATGTGGACGAACTCCACGCCCGTCACGCCGGAACCGACGACGACGAGATGGGTCGGAAGCTCGGGCGGCGGATAGGCGTGGCGGGTCAGCAGCACCCGCACACCGTCGGGCTCGCACCACTCGGGCACGCGGGGACGTGACCCGGTGGCGAGGAGGATCGCATCGGTGTGCAGCTGGGTCACCTCGCCGGTGACCGTCGTCGCCTCGACCGAATGCGGTCCGGTGAGGCGAGCGGTGCCGCGGATGATGCGAACGCCCTGGCTGTCGAGCAACTCGCAGACCGACGTGTTCAGCCGGCCCTCGATGCCGGCGATGCGCTTCTTCAGCGCCTCGAAATCGAGCTCTGCCGTCAGCGATCGAAGACCCATCGACGGCGCCCGCCGAGCCTCGGTCATCTCGTTGCCGGTCGCGATCATGGCCTTGCTGGGGATGCAGTCCCACAGGTGCGCCGCGCCGCCGACGACGTCCTTCTCGACGACCGTCACCTCGGCGCCGAGGCGGGCGGCGTGGGTCGCAGCGGTGTGCCCGGCGGGACCGCCGCCGATGATCACGAAGCGGAGGGCCATAGCGCGACGACCCTACCCGTCCGCCGGAGCAACATCTGTCTAGCAGCCCTTGACAGGCCGCCGCCCGTCTAGTTCCCTAGACACGTGGCACTCGACGACGACCTCGTGCGCGATGTCGAGGCCGCCCGGCAGAAGCTCGAGCTCCTCGAGACGGCGGTGTTCGACGCGAGGGCCGAGTTCCATCAAGCGATCCGCCGGCTCCACACCGGCGGCGCGTCGATGCGCGAGATCGCGAACGCGTTGGGCATGAGCCACCAGCGCGTGCACCAGATCATCGGCGAAGACGCCATCGTCGAGGTCGAGGCGACGTCGACCGACGTCACTCCGCATCCGAACGCATCGGTGTCCGTCACCGCAGCGGAAGACGCGTGCTCCTTCTGCGGAACACCCCGCCGCAAGGTCGAGAAGTTGCTGGCCGCGCCGGGCCGCTCGTTCATCTGCGACGCTTGCGTCGAGCGGGCAGCCGGCGAACTGTCGCCGGTCGATCTCGCGGAGTGCGACTTCTGCCGCCAGGCGACGGAGTCGGCCTTCGAGAGGAACGGTGCGCTCATCTGCGCCGAGTGCGTGCGGACCTGCGAACGGATCATCGATCCACCGGCGGAGGCCGCGGAGGCGAAGCGAACGGTGATGCGCCGGCGCTCGCCGGTCATGCGGTGCTCGTTCTGCAACGCGAGCCAGGCACAGGTCGAGAAGTTGGTCGCAGGACCCGGCGTCTACATCTGCGGGTCCTGCGTGGCGGCGGCTCAGGAGGTGGCATCGACCGGGGAAGCCACCTCCGGGCCCCGCCGCGTCGGGCTCCTTCCGGCGATACGCGAGCAGCACCCGTGCTCGTTCTGCGGCCTCCGGACACCGAGCGTCGACCGCATGGTGAAGGGCGCTCGGGCTCGCATCTGCAACGACTGCCTCGCGCTCTGCGACACCGTCATCGACGAAGCCGCGGCCGGCTGAGGCGTCCGGCGCGATTCAGAGAACGACCGTGGCGAGGGTCTGGTACCGCTCCGGGAGGCGGAGGTCGACGCGCCGCAAGGAGCTGCCGTCGAGGCGGTAGGCCCATCGCAGTTGCAGGCCGAAGTCGGCCTCCCCCGACTGGAACAGCCATCGACCGTCGGGCGACCACGCGAGGTCGCCGGGTTCGAACGCCTCCTCCGCTGCGACCAGCCGTGTCTCGAGGTCGACGACAACCACCTCGAACGCCGCGCTGTCGCGGCGGTATTCGCCGGTCAGCGCTCCGAGGTACCGGCCGGTCGGGTCGACCTCGTAGCTGCTCGACCAGCCGACGCCGAACTCCGGGATCGGGATGGTTTCGTCGCGTCCCGTCGCCGGGTCGGTCACGTGCACGGTGCAGAGAGGTGACGAGCACGGACGCCGCCACACGACACGTCCTCGCGACGAGCCGATGTACTCGGCCGCGGAGTCGGTGGTCCACGACGCCGTACCGGTGGCAGGGGACCAGGCGACGAGGGCATCGGCTGCGGACTGCAGCACGACGGTGTCGCCGGCGGAACCGACCGGCGTCATGTCGTCCGGCAGCCGTGCGGACGTTCGCGTCTCGCGGCCGCCGGTGTCGATCTCGACGAGGACGAACCCGCCGCCGCGCTCGCGCGCGACCCATGCTCTGCCCGCCGTCGTCGACGGGATCGCGACGATGGCTTCGCCGATGTCGTCGGGTGGGCCCTGCGCGTTCCTGCCGAGGAAGTGGATCCGGCCACCTCCGGCGAGGAACACACCGGACGTCCCCGCCGCGAACGCGATTGCGCCCGCCCGGCCATCGGACGCGATCTTGATCTCGTGCGGGACTCGCCGGACGACGTTCGCGTCGAGATCGACGACGACGACCTCGGCCTCGGCGACGAGGAAGACCATCCGCGGGCCGATGGGCTCGGACAGGAAGTCGATCCGCGAAGACGTCGTCGTCGACTCCTGCTCGTCGCCGTCATCCGCCGGGGCCTGCTCGGTCGAGGTCGTGCGCGCGGAGGTCGTGGAGGTGGTCGACGCCGCGGAGGCTCCGCGCGCGTCACGACCACCATCGCCTCCGACGGTGGCGCCGGCGACGACACCACCGACGACGAGCGTGGTGGCGACGACCACCACCACCCGCCTCGACGGCATCTTCACGACATCAGTGTGGCTGGTACACCCCCAACACGCCTCGGAGCACGTCGCTCACCTCGCCGAGCGTGGCCTTCGCGTTGAGCGCGTCCTTCATCGGATAGAGCAGGTTCTGCGTGCCTCTCGCGGCCGCCTCGACATCTGCGAGCGCGGCGTCGACGGCAGCCTGGTCACGCTCGGCCCGCACCTTCTGGGTGCGGGCGACCTGCTGGCGCTGCAGTTCGGGATCGATCGGGAAGACCTCGGCGGGCTCGGGCTGATCGTCGACGTACTTGTTGACGCCGACGATGACCCGGTCGCCGTTGTCGATCGACTTCGTGTAGTCGTACGCGGCCTGGGTGATCTCGTCCTGCATGTAACCGGCCTCGATGGCTGCGACCGCGCCGCCCATCGAACGGATCTTCTCGAGGTACTGCCACGCGGCCTTCTCGATCTCGTCGGTCAGAGACTCGACGAAGAACGAGCCGGCGAGCGGGTCGGCGGTGTCGACCACGCCGGACTCGCTCGCGATCACCTGCTGCGTGCGGAGCGCGAGCTTCGCGGCGCGCTGCGTCGGCAGGCCCAACGCCTCGTCGAAGCCGTTGGTGTGCAGCGACTGCGTGCCGCCGAGGACCGCGGCCAGCGCTTGGATCGTGACCCGCATCAGGTTGTTCTCGGGCTGCTGCGCGGTGAGCGTCGAACCGCCGGTCTGGGTGTGGAACCGCAGCAACTTCGACTTCTCGCTCTTCGCCGCGAACTGGTCGGTCATGATCCGCGCCCACATGCGGCGGGAAGCGCGGAACTTCGCGATCTCCTCGAAGAAGTTGTTGTGCGCGTTCCAGAAGAACGACAGCCGAGGCGCGAACTCGTCGACGTCGAGGCCTGCTTCGATCGCGGCCTCCACGTAGGCGATGCCGTTGGCGATCGTGAAGGCGATCTCCTGCACCGCCGTCGAGCCCGCCTCGCGGATGTGGTAGCCGCTGATCGAGATCGTGTTCCACTGCGGGAGGTGCTTCTGGCAGTAGGCGAAGATGTCGGTGATGATCCGCATCGACGGGCGCGGCGGATAGATGTAGGTGCCGCGGGCGACGTACTCCTTGAGGATGTCGTTCTGGATGGTGCCGCCGAGCTTCTCCGACGGGATCCCGTTCTCCTCCGCGACCAGTTGGTAGAGCAGGAGGAGGATCGACGACGTCGCGTTGATCGTCATCGACGTCGTGATCTGGTCGAGCGGAAGGTCGGCCAGCAGCAGCCGCATGTCGTCCAGCGAGTCGATCGCCACACCGACTTTGCCGACCTCGCCCTCGGCCCGCGCGTGGTCGGAGTCGTACCCCATCTGCGTCGGCAGGTCGAAGGCGCACGACAAGCCCGTCGACCCGCTCGCGAGCAGCAACTTCCAGCGATCGTTCGTCGCCTCTGCGGTCCCGAAGCCGGAGTACTGCCGCATCGTCCACGGGCGGCCCCGGTACATCGTCGGGTACACGCCGCGGGTGTACGGGTACGCGCCAGGCTCTCCGAGCTGCTCCTCGTACGACCAGTCGGCGAGGTCGTCGGGGCGGTAGACCGGCTTGATCTCGATGCCGGAGTCGGTCGTGCGGCGGTCGGACGAGTCAGCGGCGGGCATAGCTCGAAAGGCTACGCCCGCCGCTGTTGAAGCAACGAGTCGAAACGGCTACGGAGCGACCGGGACCGGAGCGGGGTACGGCAGCAGCTGGCCGTTCGCCAGCGTTGCGCTCACCAGCGTCGCCCGCGTGCCGGCGAGGTACCCCGTGCCGGTCTTGAACGGCTGGATCCCGTCGAGGTAGATGTGCGTGTTGATGCCGGCCGCCTCCCGCTGGGCACCGACGGTGTCACCGGTGACGGTGTTCGAGCCGGAGCCCGAGTCACCCGGGGAGATGGCGCCGAAGAAGGTGTAGTACGCCGGCTTCCACGACAGCGCGGTACCCGATCGCGGCGTCCCGACGAGGAATCCGAGCCCAGTGCCGTGGCCGTAGTGGACGATCTGCTGCGCCAGCATGGGGTTCGGGTTGACGCTCGGGGACGGCAGCAGGTTGCGGCCGGAGTAGTTGAACGCGACGACGTCGCCGGTGGCGGTGTACATGCCGAACGGGCCGCCCCAACCGGCCATCGTCGGCGTCACCAGGTCCTGGAACTGCGGCTCGATGTCGATGAGCGCCCAGTCCTTCCCGATGCCGCCGTCGCCGGTCGACTTCGAGTAGCGGCCGATGTCGATCAGCACCGGCGTGTGGTTGCCGATCACGCCGATCACGGTCGCGACGTCGCCGACCTTGCCGCAGTGGCCCGCGGTGCTGATCTTGTACGACCCGGGCGTCCCGTAGACGTGGGCGAACGAGCACCAGCCGATCGCCTTGTCGGTCACCGTCAGCAGGAGACCGCCTGGGCGGATCCCGAGGAAACCGGCGCCCGCGTAGGCGGCGACGGCGGAGTCGCTCTGCGGATCGCCGCCAGCGGAGTCACCGCTGCCCTTGCCCCCGCCCTTCGCGAGCGGGATCCGCTTCGGGTTGCCCGACTCGTCGAAGTACGTGGGCTCGGGATACCGGTGCTTGGCGAGCACGTCCTTGGAGGGCAGGCCCATCAGCGCCAGCTCCTCGTCGCCCAGGTCGAACCGCATCGGCGCCCACGTGCCGGTGCCGTGGCGGTCGATGAGCTGCTGGCCCCAACGCAGGCGCAGCGCGTCGAGCTTCTCCGCCGTCAGCTGGTAGTTCCCGATCTCGACGGGATCGCTCGACGTGGTCACGCCCGATGCGTTGGTTCCGCTGAGCACGGTTCCCGCGCCCGCAAGGCCGACCGCGAGCGCCAACGCTCCGGCGGCGAGCCGCTTTCGTAGCATCCGATGCCTCCGAACCTCGGTCGGGACTGTCCCACCGTCTCGTCCCGAGATGTCGCTTCGGCACCACTTGTTCCCCGTTACCGGGGTTCATCCCTCGCGATCAGCGTGAAGTGTCAGCCGCTGCCAGCCGTCAGGAAGCGGCGGGCGGGGCTTCCCGAGGATGCGGCATGCACAGCTCGTCGTACTCGGCGATGACGATCTCGCCCGCGTTCGGACCGCACGCGGGGCAGTCGGGATCGCGCGGCACCTTGAACGTGCGGAACGACTCCTCGAGCGCGTCGTACGCGAGCAGGCGACCGGCAAGGCTGTCGCCGAGACCGAGGAGGATCTTGATCGCCTCCATGGCCTGGATCGAGCCGATGATGCCCGGCAGCACGCCGAGGACGCCGGCCTCGGCGCACGACGGCGCGAGCTCGGCGGGCGGCGGCTCGGGCAGCAGGCAGCGGTAGCACGGGCCCTCGTAGGGGTGGAAGACCGATGCCTGACCCTCGAAGCGGAAGATGGCGCCGTAGACGACCGGGATCTTCTTGAGGAGCGACGCGTCGTTCACGAGGTAGCGCGTCGGGAAGTTGTCGGTGCCGTCGACGATGACGTCGTAGCCGTCGATGATGTCGAGGATGTTGTCGGCGCCGAGGCGGACGTCGTAGGTGACGACGTTGACGTCGGGGTTCAGCAGGGTCAGCGTCTTCTTCGCGGAGTCGACCTTGCGCTCCCCGATGCGGTCCATGTTGTGGAGGATCTGGCGCTGCAGGTTCGACTCGTCGACCACGTCCATGTCGATGATGCCGAGCGTGCCCACGCCCGCAGCTGCCAGGTAGAGGGCAGCAGGCGACCCGAGGCCGCCGGCGCCGAGCAGGAGGACCTTCGAGTCGAGCAGCTTCTGCTGGCCGACCTCACCGACCTCGGGAAGGAGGAGGTGGCGCTGGTAGCGGTTGCGCTGCTCGCCCGAGAGCGTCTGAGGCGTCTTCCAGTCGCGGCCCTCGTTCTTCCACTTGTTGAACCCACCCGCGACCGAGATGGCGTTCGTGTAGCCGAGCTGGGTGAGCGTGTCGGCCGCGAAGGCGGAGCGGACGCCGCCGGCGCAGTAGATCAGCACCTCGGCGTCTTTGTCGGTGACCTTCGACTCGACCTGGCTCTCCAGGTGCCCCCGTGGGATGTGGATCGCGCCCGGGATCGCGCCCTGCTCGTACTCGTCGGGCTCGCGCACGTCGAGCAGCACCGGCTGGCGCTCCTTCAGGCGTGACTCGGCCTCGGCCGTGTCGATCTCTTGGATGCGCGCCTTGGTCGCGTTCAGAAGCTCTCGGAAGCTCGGCATAGCGAGTAAAACCCTACCGGACAGGTCGGAATTCCCGCCTCCCGAACTACACCCAGCTGATCCCGGAGGTCACGCCGTCCTCGCGATAAGCACCGCGCACGGGGCGTGGTGCGAGACCTTGTTCGGCACTGAGCCCAACAGGAACCGTGCCTTCGAGTGCATGCCCTTGTTCCCGACGACGATCACGTCGGCTCCGTTCGCCTCGGCGACCTCGATGAGCGCCTGGGCCGCGTCACCGGCGCGCCCGTGGACCTCGCACTCGACGCCCTCGGCCCGCACCTTCGCGGCCGCCTCGTCGAGAACGCCGCGAGCTATTCCCGCCGGATCGATCAGGTCGTGCACGTTCGGCGGGAGCGCCTCCGCGACCGTTGCGTAGCTCTCGAGGGGGCGGTACGCGCTGACGAGGTGCACGGTTCCGCCGCCGAGGCGGGCCAGCGCCGTCGCCTGGCGGACGGCTTCTGTAGCGGTCGGTGAGCCATCCGTGCCCACCACGATCGAACGGAACATCGCGCCTCCCCAAGGCTCGAACAGGATCTTCGTCCGAGTGTCGACCACGACCACGGCGTCCGTCTGACAAGGATTTGACACATGGAGTTCCAAGACGTCGTCCGCCGCCGCCGGATGGTGCGCAACTTCGCGCCGCGGCCGGTTCCGGAAGACGTGGTCGACCGGATCCTCTCGAACGCGCAGCGGGCACCGTCGGCCGGCTTCAGCCAGGGGTGGGCCTTCCTGGTCCTCGAGGGGAGAGACGACACCGAGCGGTTCTGGAACGCGACGTTCCCTCCCGACGAGACAGACCGGACATCGTTCCGCTGGCAGGGGCTCTTCGACGCGCCCCTGATCGTCGTCCCCCTCTCGCACAAGCAGGCGTACATCGACCGCTACGCCGAGGCAGACAAGGGATGGACCGACCGAGCGGACGACCACTGGCCCGTCCCCTACTGGGACATCGACACGGGCATGGCCTCGATGCTGATGCTGCTCACCGCCGTCGACGCGGGCCTCGGCGCGCTGTTCTTCGGCATCTTCCCGGCTCGCATGGGGCGCTTTCGGAAGGCGTTCGATGTGCCGGATGCGTACACGCCGATCGGCGCGATCGCGATCGGGTATCCCGAGCCCGACGAGCCGTCGCCGTCGCTCAGGCGGGGGCGCCGTCCGGCGGAGGAGGTGATCCACCGCGGACGATGGCAGGGAGCACCTCGCTGATCGACGCACGCAGCACGACATCGGCCTCCGCGTCGAACTCCGTGCGCTCCTGGTTCACGATGATCAGCTTCGCTCCGTGGCGTAGCGCCCGCGGCACCGCTCCCGCGGCCGGCCACACCGACAGCGTCGACCCGACGGCGAGGACGAGGTCGCACGTCATGGCTGCGTGGTCCATCCGCAGCACGTCCGCCCGCTCGAGCTGCTGGCCGAACGAGATCGTCGCGGACTTCAGGATTCCGCCGCAGGTGTGACAGGGCGGGTCCTCCTCCCCCGCCCGCACGCGGTCGAGTGCCTTCTCCATCGGCGCCCGCTCACCGCAGCTCCAGCAGACGACGTCGCGCACGTGCCCGTGGATCTCGACGAGCTTCTCCGGCGACGTGCCGGCCTTGAGGTGCAGCCCGTCGACGTTCTGGGTGACGAGCGCGTGGAGCTTGCCCCGCTTCTCGAGCTCGACGATCGCCGCGTGGCCGTCGTTCGGCTCGGCGCGGAAGATCGGCGTGTCGAGCCGAGACCGCCACGAACGCTTCCGTATCTCCGGATCGGTCAGGTAGTGCTCGAGCGTCGCCATCTTCTCGGCACCCGGGTTCTTCGTCCACACGCCCTGAGGACCGCGGTAGTCGGGGATGCCGGAGTCGGTCGAGATGCCGGCGCCGGTGAGCACCAGCACGCGCTCTGCCGCGTCGACGAGCGCCGCAGCGCGAGCGATCAGAGGCTGCAGGGCGGAGGAAGCGGCCACCTCGCGAGCTTGTCAGGCGACGGCGCCCACCACCGACGGCGACGACTCGATCACCGACGTGTCGCCGAGGAGCCGTGTCAACAGCTCCATCAGCACCACGTGCTGCGGCGGTGGGGCGGAGGGCGTCGTGCCGACGACTGCGAGCACATACGACGCGAGCGGACCGTCGTCGACCATCGGCACGACCGTGAGCGACGCCACACCCCGCTCGCGCAGGACACTCGGGACGTCGTTGCCGACCACCGTCCGGAACGTGCCCGGGTTGTCCGAGGCGATGAGGAGATGGGACGGCAGATCGACGGCACCGCCACGCGATGCCACGACGACCTCCTCACCGCCTCGCACGAGGTCGACCTTGGCCAGGTACGCGCTCGACGCGTGGAGCTGGCGCGACAGCTCCGTCAACAACAGCGGAACCACGTCGGCACGGGGCGTACCGGTCCGGTCACGCAAGGACGCTGCTTCGCGTACCAGCGCCGACAGCGGCGACTCCGCGACCGCAGCTCGTGCAGGCACTCCGACCGAGGCGAGCAGATCGCCCTCGCGACGCAACATCACCTCGAGGTCGTTCACGGGCAAAGGTCGAGCGAGGAGATACCCCTGCACCTCTTCGCAGCCGTGCCGGTGGAGGCACGCGAGCTGGTCGGCGGTCTCGACGCCCTCGGCCACAGCGGTCAAGCCGAGGCTGTGGGCCATCGCCATCACCGCAGCGACGATCGGCGCGTGGTCGGACGCGTTCACGATCTCCTGGATGAACGATCGGTCGATCTTCAGCTTGTCGACGGCGAAGCTGCGGAGCCGCGACAGCGAGCTGTAACCCGTGCCGAAGTCGTCGATCGCCAGGCGGACCCCAAGACCGCGCAGCTGGTGCAGGAGGCTCGCGCACGCCTTCGGATCGTCGAGGAGCGCGCCTTCGGTGATCTCGAGGACGAGGCGTTGCGCGGGCAACCCGGACCGGTTGAGCGCTCCCCGCACCGACTGCACCAGGCCCGGCTGGAGCAGCTGCCTGGTCGCCACGTTCACCGACACCCAGAACTCGCGCCCGGTTCGCTGCGAGACCTCGGCCATCTCGGTGCACGCCTTGGCGAGGGCCCACCGGCCGAGCTCCACGATCAGCCCCGACTCCTCGGCGACCGGCACGAAGTCCGATGGGGGGATCATCCCGCGCTCGGGATGCTGCCACCGCACGAGCGCCTCGACGCCGGTGATCTCGCCGCTCGCGATCGAACCGACGGGCTGGTAGTGGAGGACGAGCTCGTCGCGGTCGATCGCGAGTCGCAGCTCCTTCTCGAGTCGCATCCTGAGCTGGGCTTCTTCCCGCATGTTCGGTTCGTAGCGGGCGACCTGGTTCTTGCCGAGCGCCTTCGCCCGGTACATCGCGAGATCCGCGTTGCGAAGCAGATCCTCTGCGCTGACCGCGTGCTTGCCGCCCGTCGTGTCGAGGCCGATAGAACAGGACACCTTGAGCGGGAAGGGGTCGACGAAGATCGGGGTCTGGAGAGAGGCGAGGATCCGAGCCGCGATGGTCGCCGCAGCCGAGACGTCGCGAGGGTCCTCGAGGAGGATCGCGAACTCGTCGCCACCCATCCGGGCGACGGTGTCTGTCGTGCGCAGGTTCGACGCGAGCCGTTTCGCCACCTCTTGGAGGAGCCCGTCGCCGACGTCATGACCAAGCGTGTCGTTGACGAGCTTGAACCCGTCGAGATCGATGAACAGCACCGCGATGCCGGTGCCGTACCGCCGCGCCCACGCGACGGCGTGTTCGAGGCGATCGCGGAACAGCGCCCGGTTGCCGAGCCCGGTGAGGGAGTCATGAAACGCGCGGACGACGAGCTGCTCCTCGAGCATCTTCCGGTCGCTGATGTCGCGGCTCGTGAGAGCGAGAGCCCGCACCGCGTTGTTCGCCACGTGGTTGTTGACGGTCGTTTCCGTGCGCACGTAGCTGCCATTCGGAACGCGTAGGCGCAGCTCGATCGCGACGCCTCTGGTCTCGAGCAGCCTTGCGGGGTCGAGGAGACCGAGGAGGACCGCTCGATCATCGGGGTGCACGACCGCCTCGATCGGCTTTCCGACCTGAGCGCGGCCGTCGGGCGAGAGCCACCGGATCGCAGCGTCGTTCTGGTACTCGATCAGCCCGCTCGGATCGATGAGCGTCACCATGTCGGACGCATCCGCGATGAGCGCGCGGAACAGGTCGTCGCCAGGCTCGCCCAACGAGTCCTGAGCGACCTCGGGCTCCTCCTCGATGGCAGGTCCTCCCATCGCCGCCGCGGAGCCGAGCGTCGATCGTGCGTGCAGTGAGAGCAACAGCGCGCCGAGCGCTACGAGGCTCGCCGCGCGGATCGAACCGATCCCCGCGACCGTGGCCAGCACGCTGGCCGCCGCCCCGAAGGCTGCAACGGCGGACGAGGTGCGAGAAGCGACGAGCGCGGCGCCCGCCAGCGCCGCACAAGCCGCCACCGCCACCGATGCGTCCGCCAGGCCCGTCGCCGCTGCCGCGGCGAAGACCAGCAGAGCGAGCCCTGCAGCACCCCCGCCAGCCGCGGCGATCGTGGTCACCGCGATCAGCAGGCCGGCCGCCACCACCGCCGCCTCCTGCATCCCGTCGAAGGTGACCGTCGTCGCCACCAGCGCAGTCGACGACAGCACGACGGCGACGTCCCCTCTGCGGCGCCGGGGCCACAGCCACCGGCACACCGTCAGCGCGGCGATCGCAGAACCGAAGACGGCAAGCCCCTGCGCGGCTGCCGTCGTGAAGGCCGACATGGCCCCTGCGGCAGCAAGCACGAGCAGCGCGACGATCGAGAGCGCACGCTCGGCTTCGCCGCGAGGCGTTCCTCCGCGTGCGCTACGCGCAGCGGCGGCAAGGAGCGCAGCAGCCGCCACCGCTGCCGGCACCACCTGTCCGGGCATGACCGCCGATCGGCGCGTGGTGCAAGGAAGCTTGAGGCCTCGTTGAGCTGCGTTGAGGAAAATGCTCCGGTGCATCCCTCGTACGGGCGGTGACAGCCGTGCACCGACCTAGGCAATCTCGCCACATCGGCTCAAGGAGGTCGTCGGCGCGAAGCGATAACGGCTTCAGCCAACACCGGCACAACGAGGAGCTCGCATGACCGCGATTCTCGACCGTCCGATCGGACAGACGACCACGCAGAACCCTCGGCTCGCTCGATTGCTCGCGCTCGTCGTGAGCGCGCGCGGGTCCGACCTCCATCTGCAGAGCGGATCGTCGCCTCGGGTCCGGGTCGACGGGCGCCTCGAGAAGGTCGCCGGCGAGTCCCCTCTGGGTGCGCAGGAGCTCTCCGACTTCGCGCGCGGGATCCTGCGGCCTGAGGCTGTCGACAAGCTCGAGCAGGGCGAGGAGGTCGACGTCTCCTATCAGGACGACGAGGTCGGGCGGTTCCGCGTCCACGTCTATCGGCAGGCGGGTGGGCTGGCCATGACCTTCCGTCACGTCACGTCGAAGGTCCCGTCGTTCGTCCAGCTGAACCTGCCGCCGACGGTCGAGCGTCTCGCCCAAGAGCAGCGTGGTCTCGTGCTGGTGACCGGTCCGACAGGTTCCGGCAAGACCACGACGCTCGCTGCGATGATCGCCCACATCAATCGCACCCGCGATTGCCACGTGGTCACGATCGAGGATCCGATCGAGGTCGTCCATCGCCCTGACCGGGCCGAGATCTCCCAGCGTGAGATCGGCGTCGACACCAAGGACTTCCCTTCGGCGATGCGCGCAGCGATGCGCCAGGATCCCGACGTCATCCTCGTCGGCGAGATGCGCGACCTGGAGACCGTGTCCGCCGCGATCCACGCGGCCGAGACCGGGCACCTCGTGCTGTCGACCCTCCACACGAGCGACGCGGTGGAGACCGTGACCCGCATCGTCGACTTCTTCCCTCCGCACCAGCACCACCAGGTGCGGATGAGCCTCGCCAGCACGCTCAAGGGCGTCATCGGGCAGCGGCTGGTGCCGACGAGCTACACGCCGGGGCGGGTTCCGGCCGTGGAGATCTTGATCGCCAACGGCCGCGTCCAGCAGTGCGTGCTCGATCCCGACCGCCACGGGGACATCAGCGAGATCATCGCCCGCGGGGAGTACTACGGCATGACCACCTTCGACCAGTCGCTGGCCCGCCTGTGCGCAGAGCGCGTGATCGACGTGCCGACGGCGCTGGCCCACGCGTCGAACCCGCACGACCTGCAGCTTCTGTTGCACAACAACGGCGTCGAAGAACCGTCCCGCCCGGAGGTCGCCGCCTGGTAATTTGCCTTGCGAAGCAATCAGGAGCGCTGGTAGAACATGAAATGCATTGAGAAATGCGAAGAGACACTTCCTCGGTTCCTGAACACGCCGCTAGCTGGGAGCAGCCGTGCCGATCCCCTTTCCGCTCGACCTCGAGAACTCACTGTCCGTCCGCCCCTGGCCCGACCCGGTCATCGACGCCGTCGGGCAGCACCCCTGCAGCTCGTACGTGGAGACCTTCTGGCTCGGGATCCTCGGTCCGTCGACCACCTGGCTCCTGCGCCACCTCGTCACGTCGCTCGAAGCGACCCCTGAGGGCTACGACCTCGACCTCACGTCGACGGCACAGCGCCTCGGCCTCGGCGAGCGCCTGGGCCGTCACTCGCCGTTCGCCCGCACCATCCAGCGACTGGTGCGCTTCCAGTTCGCGCAGCTCGAGGATGCATCGACTCTCGCTGTGCGGCTACGGGTGCCGCCGCTGACCAGAGCGCAGCAATCGAGGCTCCCGGAGCTCCTCCAGCGGGCCCACCGGTCGTGGCAGGAGCACCAGCTGCAGATCCCCGCGGTCGAGCAGCAGCGCCAGCGAGCCCGCCAACTCGCGCTCTCGTACCTCGAGGCGGGCCTCGGCATCGAGGAGACGGAGCGCCAGCTGATGCGCCTCGACTACCACCCGGCTGTCTGCCACGACGGCGTCCGTTGGGCCGTCGACCGTCACCAACGCGCGCTCGCGGCAGCCGTGTCCGCAGCCGGCTGACCCCCACCGGCTTCGCGGACACCCGCGCTTTCGGTCATTCGGACGACGAATCCCGCCCGTCGCCGAGTGGCCGAAAGTCGCGCCTGGGCCACGACGGCCGGAGCATCACGCGGCCGATGACGTCACCACGCCGATCGAGGTTCGGCCACAGACATCTCGACCAGTTGGGCGATCCGCTGAGCGCCCGACGGAGTGGCTGCGGAACCACGCGAGGTCTCCACGACCAGGACGAGCACGTCCCCTCTGGTGAAGCCGACACCGTGGGCGACCTCGCTCGTCTCCCCCGCGCTGGCGGCCTGGCTGAATCCTCTAGCGCCTGCCGGCGAGGCGAGCCCGTAGACGCGCGCTCCGCGGCTCTCGAGCGTTATGAACCCGTCGACGAGGTAGGCAGCGGCGTCGTCAGCGGAGCCGAAGCGGTACGCGGCGACATAGGCGACCCGGCCGTCGCGGTGTCGCCAGGCACGCGCGTGGCCGATCTGGAACCGGCGGGTCTCGAGGAGTGAGCGCTCAGCGGGTTCGTCCTGCTCGATGGCGGCCGCGGTGGCGAGGTCGAGCGCTCCCAACGCTCGACCAGGATCGTCGGGGATGAGCTCATACCGCTCGCCGATGTCGGCGGGGAGCGCCAATACCAGGCCGGGGTCGGCGGGGATCGCCCTCGGCGCGGGGACACTCGACGTCGACGGCGCTGCGCTCCCGTCGTTCGTCGGAGCGGCAGAGGGCGCCGGCGCGCGCGATCTCGACGCAGAGCTGCGGTCATCGCCTGCGAGCTCCTCCGGAAGAGCGAGCGCAGCGACCACGATCACCGCGAGGACGCCAGCACCAGAAGCGATCGCCAGTCGCTCGCTCCGCCGCATGCAGCCGGCTCGTGTGCCGGCGCCGAGCATCACGAGGATCCGGGCCACGCCGAACGACGCACCCACCGCCACCGACCACCACACGCCCGCCAGCGCGGCGGTGACGACGGCGAACCACCACCACCACGTCCGGAGGATGGTCAGCGGGCCGACGCCCAGCCGCAGCCCGTAGAGAACGGCCGTCGTGCGCACGTCGAAGACCCGACCCCACAGCTGCGGCACCTGCCGTCGGACCGACAGCGGCGGGACGAACGCATCGACCACGACGACGAGCGCTGCCGCGACGACGACTGCCCACCGCGGCACGTCAGCAACGCCGAAGGCCTCGCCGATGACGCCCAGGACGAACCCGGTGAGCGCGCCGGAGCCGGCGGACGAGATCGTCAGCAGGGACGCGACCAGGATGCGCTTCGGCCCCCGGACCGAGGGCACCACCGTCTCGGCGACGGACAGGCCTCAGGGCGACCAGAGCGAGCGCACCGCGGCCAACAACGCGGCGACGAGCGCGACCGCGACGAGGAACGTCACGTCAGGAGCCGAGGGAGCGGACCCGGTCGGTCCAGTACCGCGACTCCGCCTGCACCTGACTCGCGCTCGACCGGCGGGCGAGACCGACCGGGCGTTCGGCCAGCGGCTGGTCGATCACCGGAAGTCCCTGGCCCGCGACGCCGATGAGCTTGTGGGCCTCGAAGCCGTTCACGATCGACTGCAACTCGTAGTACGCCTGTGTCGACAGAGCGTTCGCGCCGCCGATCAGCGCTGCCGACCGGAAGCGATCGCGCGACTGGAACAGCGCGTCGCGGACGCCTTCCAACACGCCTGAGCCGTGCACCAGGATCGGCCCGCCGAAGCTCAGCGCTCCGTGCAGCGCAGGGGAACCTGCGGGTACGAGGGCGAGCCGCCCACCCCCGACGTTCTCGGTCTGGAACGCCGCGGTGAACATCTCCGACGACAACGAGGCCCAGTCGGCTGAGTGGAACGGGTGGCCGCCTTGCACCTCGCCGGCCCGCGATGCCGCTTCAGGCCCCACCATGTACGTGAGCACAGGTCGCGCTCCCGCTGCTCGGACCGACAGCTCACGTGCGGCGTCGACGCCGATCACGACGGGGTACCCCTTCGCCGCCGCGAGCGCTCCGGCCAGTGGCGCGGCGGCGAGCGAGAAGCCGGCGGGTTCGATGCAGACCACCCGTCGAGCTCCGGCGGCAAGCAGTTCCTCGGTCGTGCGGCGCGACATCACGATCGCGTCGGCCGACGGTTCATGGCGCTCGGCGACGATCCCATAACGCGCGAGGGCTTGCTCGACCCCCGGGCCGATGCCGGTGCCGGCGAGGACCGCGCGCGCCGTGCCGAGCCGCTGGAGCTCCGCGATCGTCTGCGCGGCGAGCCCGGATCCATCGGTCAGGAGAAGGATGGCGTTCGCCCGCACCGCGACCGGGGCGACGACGGCAGCCAACAACGGGTCGGCTGCGTTCACCATCCAGACCACGGGGCCCTGGCCCTCGCCTGCGCGAGCGCGGGACGCCAGCGCGGACGCGGCGATCACCTCGTCGGTGGTGACCCGGCGAAGCGAGACGACCTGCACCCGCGGATCGGCGCCGCAGCTCTCGACGATGCACAGCACGTTCGTGCCGCTCGGGCAGTACCCGTGCACGTTCGGGTGGTCGGCGCGGCAGCAGTCGCAGATCTTCTTGAGCTCGCCGCCCGCGCAACACCCTGAGGCGTACCAGCACCAGCCCCACACGTCGCCGCAGTCGTAGGTGTCGCACTTGGTGCTCACGCCGGACTGCCCGCACACCCGAGCCTCGGCCTCCTGCTCGAGCAGAAGCGTCGCCAGCGTCGATCCGCCGGCCACGAACACGGCTCCCCTGCCGAGACGCCCGAGGAACGACCGCCGTGTGTGCCGGCGAGCGAGCCAGCGCGCCGCTCCCTCAGCGATCCCGTCGAGCTCAGGCATCGGCGAGCGCTTCCTCCACCAGGACCTCCGCTTGTTCCAACGAGTTCGCGACTCCCTTGCCGCGCACGATCCCCTCGCGGTCGACGGCCACGAGGTACGGCGTCGAACGGACGGCGAAGGCCGAGAACACCGCGCTCGTGTCGGCGTTCATCGCGATCTCTACGAGCCTCACGTCGCCGTACTGCGCCTCGAGTGCGCGCAACGAGGGAGCCAACTGCTCGCACACCGTGCACGTCGGCGAGGTGAAGGTGACGAGGGTCGCCGCTGCGTCGGAGTAGTCGACGGCGGGAAGCGGCGGCGCCGGTTCTCCCTCGTGCGGCCCCTCCCCTGCGGGATGGACGCCGAGCGGCTGCAGGCGAGCGTGGAGAACGCCGACCTGGCGAAGCAACGCGATGACGACCACCGTGAGTCCCACGACGGCGAGCCACAGGAGCACGTAGCTGACGACCCAGACCGACCCGCTCATCGCGGAGATCCGCCGGGCATCGTCGGGAAGATCCGCCCGCCCGTCCGCCGGAACTCGGCCAGCGCGAGGGAGAGCCGGCCGAACGCGACGATCACCGTGATCGCGATGACCGAAGGCACCCCGGGCCATCCAGCGGCGCCGTGGGCCGCGGTGGCGATGACCGCGAGCCCGGCGAGCATCGCGTTGCGCACGAGCTCGAGCGTCGACACCGGCTCCTTCCGGGCCGACCCGAAGCAGTTGCACGGCGCCTGCACGCCTCGGTGGATGGCCACCCAGATCACGAAGGTGAACGCGCCGAGCACCACGAGCGCGGCCCAGGATGCGACCGCGGGGCGGAACACGAGGCCCGCGGCGAGCGCCAGCTCGACCACGGGGACGACCCGGGCAAGTGCTTTCGCCGCGGGCAACCCCAGCGCCGCGAACGACTCCGCGGTGTCGCTCGGACGGGCGAGCTTGGCCACGCCCGCCCACACGAACACGATGGCGAGGACGAGGGCTGCTGCCGACGCGAGTTCGTCCATCAGCGGGACGCGACGACGTCGACGACGGGGGCCGTCAGCCCTCCACCGCCGGCCGAGCCGTGGAAGTCGGCAGTGCCGAAGGTGAAGACGCCGCCGTCGGCCGCGACCAGCCAGTAACCGCTGCCGTCGGCGTTCGAGGCCATGCCGACGATCGGCGAGTTGAGCCGCATCGCTCCCGTCGAGCCGTGGAAGCCGGCGTCGCCGAAGGCGAAGATGCCGCCGTCGCTGGCCACGAGCCAGTAGCCGCGACCGGACGGCGTCGGCTCCATCCGGACCACGGGCCGGTTCAGGCGCATCGCACCGGTCGACCCGAAGAACGGCGCGTCGCCGAACGTGAAGATGCCGCCGTCGCCGGCCACCATCCAGTAGCCGCCGCCGGAGACCGTGGACGCCATCGCGAGGATCGGCGAGTTGAGGCGGATGTCTCCGGTCGAGCCGTGGTAGCCGGCCGCTCCGAAGTTGAAGACGCCGCCGTCGCTCGCGACGAGCCAGTACCCGTCGTCGCCGGGCGTCGACGCCATGCCGACGATCGGTTGGTTCAGCCGGCGTCCCGCTGCGCTGCCGTAGAAGCGGGCGTCCCCGAACGCGTAGACCACGCCGTTTCGGGCGCCGATCCAGTAGCCGCCGCCCGATCGCATGGCAGCCATCGCCGGCGTCGGATCGGGCACGTTGCCGCCGGTGTCACCGGCGTGGGTGGCGCCGCCGTAGGCGTGGATGCCACCGTCGGCCTTGAGGAGCCAGTAGCCGGGGCCGGCCGCCGATGCAGGCGCTGGGATGGCGACGGCAGGTGCGAGCAGAGCGCTGAGCGCGACGAAGAGTGCGGCGAATCTGCTGCGGCGGGGCATCACCGTCGACCCTACAGACGGCAGCGACCGGTGACGCGGCGCGCGCTCAGCGGCGGCGCGACGGCTTCCGGTAGTTCGCGACGAGGTCGACGAGCGTGCGAACGCCGTAGCCGGTGCCGCCCTTCGGGAGGTAGCCGTCCTCGTCGGCGCGGAAGGCGGGCCCCGCGATGTCGAGGTGGACCCATGGCACGTCGCCGACGAACTCCTCGAGGAACAGCGCGGCCGTGATCGACCCCGCCTGGCCGGCCGCGCCGATGTTCTTGATGTCGGCGACCTCGGAGTCGATCTGCTTCCGGTACCGCTTCGCGAGCGGCATGCGCCACATCGGCTCTCCGGCTCGTTCCGCAGCCGCTCCGACCTGATCGGCGAGGTCGTCGTCGTTCGAGAAGAGCCCCGCGATGTCGCGTCCGAGGGCGACGCTCATCGCGCCGGTGAGGGTGGCGAGGTCGACGATGCCATCGGGCGATTGCTCGACCGCGAGCGAGAGGGCGTCGGCGAGCACCAGACGTCCCTCTGCGTCCGTGTTGAGCACCTCGACGGTCTTGCCGTTGCGGATCTTGAGCACGTCGCCGGGCTTCATCGCCTTGCCGCTCGGCAGGTTCTCGGTGCACGCGGCGAACGCCAGCACGCGGACCTTCGGCGCGACGGCCGGGATCGCGGCCATGGCGGCGATCACCGCGGCCGCGCCGGACATGTCGCACTTCATCGTCATCATCCCCTCGCCGGTCTTGATCGAGAGGCCGCCGGAATCGAAGGTGATGCCCTTGCCGACGAGGGCGAGCGTTCCGCGGGCGCCAGGCGGGTCGTACGTCAGCTGGATGAGGCGCGCCGGTTCGTCCGACCCGGCCGCGACGCCGGCGAGGCCGCCGAGACCGTCAGCGGCGATCCGCTCCTCGTCCCACACGTCGACGGTGAGCCCGCCTTCAGCGGCGACCGCGCGAGCGACCTCCTCCATCCGTCGCGGCGTCATGGCGCCGGGCGGTTCGTTGATCAGGTCTCGCGCCAACGCGACGGCGGACGCGATCGCGGAGCCGCGATCGAGACCGCGCTGGACGTGGTTGCCGGCGCGCGTGACGAGCACGACCCGCTCGACGCTCGATCGCTTCGCGTCGCTCTTGTAGGTCGTGAACTTGTAGGTGCCGAGGGACGCGCCTTCCGCGATCGCCTGAGCGGCACGTCCGCGATCGGCGTCGCCTGGAGCGGCGTCGAGCAGCGTCATGGCGACGACGTTCGCCTTGCCGGCGTTCCTGACGGCCGCGTGCGCGGCGCGGCGGAGGACGTCGTCGTCGACCTCGCCCGCCGCGCCGACACCGACGGCGAGGATCGTCGTGCCGTCGTCTGCCAGCAGCGGCAGCGTCTGGCCGACCTTGCCCTGGAAGTCGCGGGCGGCGAGGAAGTCGTTGTCGAGCTCCGCCGGCGAGCCGGCCGGCACCGTGCCGTCGGCGAAGACCGGAATGGCCAAGACGGGCGCGTCGTCGGGAACGTCGCGTGACGTCGAGAAGGTGATGGGCATCAGTCGTTCCTTTTCGCGCTCACGAAGTCGCCCTCCTGCCAGCGGGCGGCGGCCCACAGCAGGCTGGAGAGGCGGTTCAGGTACGGGATGACGAAGGAGTCTGCGGCCGCGACGCTGACGGCGCGCCGCTCGGCACGGCGCACCACGGTGCGGGCGACCTCGAGCGACGCCGAGACGCGGTTCTGGCCGGGAAGGACGAACCCATCGGGCATCTCGAAGCGCTCCGACAGCTGGTCGGTGCGGCGGCCGATCTCGTCCACCATCTCCTGGGTGACGAGGGTGGAGCCCGGCGTGAGCTTCGACCGGTTCTCCGCCAGCGTCGCCAGCTCGGCCATGAGGACGTAGAGGTCGCGCTCGACATCGAGGAGGATGCGGTCGAGCTCCGATCCGCGCTCGGCTTCTGCCCGAGCGGCGCCGATGGCGGCCTGGGCCTCGTCGACCGCGCCGTAGGCCTCGGGGGCGTCGGAGTCCTTGCGGACCCGGCCGCCGTAGAGCAGGCCGGTCGATCCGTCGTCGCCCTTCTTCGTGTAGAAGCTCTCGCGGGTCACCGCTCGGTGACCCTACCGGCCTCCACCTCGAGCACGCGATCGACCTCGACCGCGTCGAGGAAGCGCCGGTCGTGCGTCACCAGCAGGAGCGTGCCGTCGTAGCCGTCGAGTGCCCGCTCGAGCTCCTCGATGGCTGCGAGGTCGAGGTGGTTCGTCGGCTCGTCGAGCACGAGGCAGTTCACGCCGGTCGCCATGAGCGTCGCGAGCAGCGCCCTCGTTCGCTCGCCCGGGCTCAGCCTTCCGCCCGCCCGGTCGACGTGTTGCGCGCCGAGCCCGAACTTCGCGAGCAGCGCCCTCGCTTCGCTGATGGCCGGGATCGACGCCTCCCGCTGGAACGCCGCGAGGACGGGCTCGTCGGTGTCGAACAGCCCCCGCTCCTGGTCGAGCCGCCCGGGACGGACGCCCGGGCCGAGGTAGCGGTTGCCGCTCGCGAGCGGAACCTCCCCCAACAGCGCCCGCAGCAGGGTCGTCTTGCCGCTCCCGTTCGCGCCGAGGAGAGCCACCCGCTCCGCCCATCCGATCTCGAGGTCGACCGGGCCGAGCGTGAACTCGCTACCCGAGTTCTCGAGTCGGACCACCGCGGCATCGAGGCGGGCGACGACGTCACCGCTGCGAGCATCCGGGGTCAGCTGCAGACGCAGCTGCCAGCCCTCCCACGGCTTGTCGACGGCCTCGAGCCGCTGGAGGCGCTTCTCGGTGATCTTCACCTTGCCCGCCTGCTTCTCGGTTCGGTTGATCCGGAAGTCGGCGGCCATCTTCTCCTTCTGCGTCTCCTTGCGCTTCTTCTCCTTGGCGACGCCGCTGACCGCCCACGACTTCTGCTCGCGCAGCCGCTCCGTGAGCCGTTGCTTCTCGCTGCGGTAGGTGTCGAAGGCCTCGTACTGCTGCTGGCGGGCCAGGTCGCGCTGGGCGACGTAGTCGCTCCAACCGCCGGCGTACTCCACCGCGCGATGGCTCTCCTCCTGCAGCTCGATCACCCGCTCGACGGCACGGTCGAGGAAGGCGCGGTCGTGCGACACGGTCAACACGCCGCCGCCGAGACCTGCGAGGAACTGCTCGAGGCGCTGGAGCCCGTCGAAGTCGAGGTTGTTCGTCGGCTCGTCGAGGAGGAACACGTCGTAACGAGACAGCAGGATCGCGGCCAGCGCCGCCCTGGCCTGCTGCCCGCCGCTCAGTGCCGACACCTCCACGCCGAGTCGATCGGCCGGGAGGTCGAGGTCCTCGCACACCTCGGCGGCACGGGCGTGGAGGTCGTCGCCCCCGAGTGCGAGGAACCGGTCGAGCGCGTCGGTGTACGCGTCGATCGCGCCGGGGTCGGTCTCGAGCGCCTTCGTGAGGCGGTCGAGCTCGGCCTCGGCCTCGGCGACTCCCGTCCGGCGGGCGAGGTAGTCCTGCAACGTCTCCTGCTCACGCGGCTCGACCTCTTGTGGAAGCCAGCCGACGGTGAGCGTCTTCGGGGAACGCTCGATCGACCCGCCGTCGGCGTCTTCGAGACCGGCGAGGATGCGGAGCAGCGTCGACTTCCCGATCCCGTTCGGACCCACGAGCCCGATGCGGCTGCGGGGACCGATCGTCACCGACACGTCGTCGAGGACGAGCTGCCCGCCGTACGACTTCGAGATGTTGCGGGCAGTGAGGGTCATGGCGCCCGTTAACCGTAGAGGCGTTGTTCCAAGGCGCCCGTAGACTTTCCGAGATGTCCGGCTACCTCGAAGCTGTCCGCGAGCGCGTCGTCATCTTCGACGGCGCGACGGGGACGAACCTGTTCAGGAGGGGCCTCACCGTCGACGACTACGGCGGCCCCGAGTTCGAAGGTTGCCCGGAGATGATCTGCGCGGTGCGGCCGGACATCATCGCCGACCTCCACCGCTCGTTCTTCGAGGTCGGCTCCGACATCGTCGAGACGAACTCGTTCGGCGCGTCGCCCATCACCCTCGCCGAGTACGGCATCGCCGATCGGGCCGAGGAGCTCAACCGTCGTGCCGCGGAGATCGCCCGTGAAGTGGCGTCGTCGTACTCGCAGCCGGGGCGGCCTCGCTTCGTCGCCGGGTCGATCGGCCCGGGCACCAAGCTCCCGTCGCTGGGTCACATCCGCTTCGGCGAGCTGCGTGACGCCTTCGAGGTGCAGGCTCGTGGGCTCATCCTCGGCGGCGTCGACGTCCTCCTCTTCGAGACGTACCAAGACCTGTTGACGCTCAAGGCCGCGGTCATCGGCGCTCGGCGGGCGATGCGCGCGGTCGGACGAGAGGTGCCGATCCAGACCCAGGTGACGATTGAGCTCACCGGGCGGATGCTGGTCGGCAGCGAGGTGGGAGCCGCGCTGACGGCCATGCTCGCTCTGCGCCCGGACGTGGTCGGGCTGAACTGCGCGACCGGTCCGCAGGAGATGAGCGAGCATCTCCGCCATCTGTCGCAGCAGTCGCCGGTGCCGATCTCGGTGCTCCCGAACGCCGGGCTGCCGTCGGTCGTCGACGGCCGCGAGCACTACGACCTGACGCCGGACGAGCTCGCCGAGCATCACGCCCGATTCATCACCGAGTTCGGCGTGTCGGTCGTCGGCGGGTGCTGCGGCACCACACCCGAGCACCTCGCCCGGGTGGTCGAGGTCTGCCGCGACCTGACGCCCGCTGCTCGAACGGCGACGCCGGAGCCTGGTGTGGCGTCGATCTACAGCCACGTCGCTTACGACCAGTCGCCGTCGTACCTGTCCGTCGGTGAGCGCTGCAACGCGAACGGCTCGAAGCTCTTCCGCGAGGCGATGCTCGCCGAGGACTGGGACACCTGCGTCCGCATCGGCAACGACCAGGTGCGCGAGGGCGCGCACGTGCTCGACCTCTGCGTCGACTACGTCGGCCGAGACGGCACCCAGGACATGGACGAACTGGCCCGTCGGTTCGCGACCGCGATCACCGTTCCCGTGATGCTCGACTCGACGGAGCCGTGGGTGCTGGAGGCCGGCCTGCAGTGGATCGGCGGGAAGGCGATCCTCAACTCGGCGAACCTCGAGGACGGCGAGGGCGAGGGCACCCGATGGGATCGGGTCATGACGCTCGCTCGCGACTACGGCGCCGCCGTCGTCTGCATCTGCATCGACGAGACCGGCCAGGCCCGGACGGCCGAGCGCAAGCTCGAGATCGCTAGACGGATGCGAGACATCGCGGTCGAGCGATATGGCATCCCGCCCGAAGACCTGTTCTTCGACACGAACACGCTCACCATCACGACGGGCATGGAGGAGTCGCGCCTCGACGGCGCGGAGACGATCGAGGGCATCCGGCTCATCAAGGAGCAGCTGCCTGGCGTGCACACGTCGCTCGGCGTGTCGAACATCTCGTTCGGCCTCAACCCCGCTGCGCGCCATGTCCTGAACTCGGTGTTCCTCCACGAGGCCCAGCAGGCCGGCCTCGACGCCGCGATGGTCCATCCCGCGCGGATCGTGCCGTTGAACCGGATCGATCCGGAGCACGTCCAGATCTGCCGTGACCTCATCTACGACCGCCGCCGTCCGGAAGATGGCTACGACCCGCTCGAGGCGCTGATGCAGGCGTTCGAGGGTGCGAAGGTGGCGGCCGCCGTCAAGGAGGACCGGTCGGGCTGGCCCGTCGAGGAACGCCTGAAGCAGCGCATCATCGACGGCGACCGCGACGGCATCGAGCTCGACCTGCAGCAGGCGATGGACGAGGGGATCCGTCCGCTGCAGATCATCAACGACCACCTGCTCGCAGGCATGAAGGTGGTCGGTGATCTGTTCGGTTCGGGCGAGATGCAATTGCCGTTCGTGCTGCAGTCCGCCGAGACGATGAAGACGGCGGTCAACTTCCTCGAGCCGCACATGGAGAAGGCCGACGCCGGCGGCAAGGGGAAGATCGTGCTCGCCACGGTGAAGGGCGACGTCCACGACATCGGCAAGAACCTCGTCGACATCATCCTCACGAACAACGGCTACACCGTCTACAACCTCGGCATCAAGGTGCCCCTCACCGAGATGGTCGAGAAGGCGATGGAGGTCGGCGCCGACGCCATCGGCATGAGCGGACTGCTCGTGAAGTCGACGCTGATCATGCGCGACAACCTGGAGGAGCTGAACTCCCGCGGCCTCGCGATGGGGATGCCCGTGCTCCTCGGCGGAGCGGCGCTCACCCGCACCTACGTCGAACGCGATCTGCGTGGTGTGTACGAGGGACGGCTGTTCTACGGCAAGGACGCGTTCGAGGGGCTCCGCACGATGGACCGCCTGATGGAGCTCAAGCGCTCCGATGCCGGGCTCGAGGCGGATCCCGACTTCGGGCGTGCGCCCGGCGGGCGTGATCTACCGGAGCGTGCTTCTTCTGTGCGCGCTCGAGCCGACCGGTCGAACCTGCCTGCTCGCTCGCCGGACGTCGTCGAAGACAACGAGATATTCAAGCCGCCGTTCCTGGGGTCGCGTGTCGTGCGCGGGTTGTCGCTCGACGACATCTCGGCATACCTGAACGAGACGGCGCTCTTCCGGACCCAGTGGGGCTTCCGGCCCGACAAGTCGATCGGCGAGAAGGACGACGCGTTCAAGGAGCGCATCCGTCCGGTGCTCCGCGAGCAGATGTCGGCCGCCGTGGCCGCGGGTGTGCTCGTGCCACAGGTGGTCTACGGCTACTACCCCGCAAACGCCGACGGCGATGACGTCGTCCTCTGGGAGTCACCCGACTCACAGGTGGAGATCGCCCGGTTCCCGTTCCCCCGCCAGGCGGTCGAGCCGTACCTCTGCATCGCCGACTTCTTCCGTCCCGTGTCGTCGGGCGAGGTGGACTACGCCGCGTTCCACATCGTCACGATGGGTCCGGCGGTGACGGAGGCGGCCGCGGAGCTGCGTGCGGCGGATCGGTACCAGGACTACCTGTTCCTCCACGGGCTCGGCGTCGAGATGACGGAAGCGCTCGCCGAGATGTGGCACCGCCGCATCCGTGAGGAGTGGGGGTTCGCCGACGAGGACGGGCCTTCGCTGGCAGGCCTCTTCCGCCAGCAGTACCGAGGCGGCCGCTACTCGTGGGGCTACCCCGCCTGCCCCGATCTCGAGGACAACGAGAAGGTCGCTCGCCTGCTGGATGCCTCTCGGATCGGGGTGTCGTGCTCCGAGGAGACGTCGTACCAGTACCACCCGGAACAGACCACCTCCGCGATCATCTGCCACCACCCCCAGGCGAAGTACTTCGTCGCCTGAGTCCGAGCGCGAAGAAGGGCGCCCCTGCGGGCGCCCTTCCGTTCAGGTTCAGTTAGCTGCGACAAGGCCACGCGGCGAGTCGATTTTCTGTCGTTGGACGACAGGAGGAAGCGCCTCGACGGCGAATGTGTCACCGGGGTCACACCACTGGGGGATCCGGCCCTGGCCGGGCCACGATTAGGAGGACACTCACTTGAAGCTGCGAATCGCGGCCCTTGCCGCCGCCGGCGCTCTCGGCGCGACGGCATTCGCCGGCGCCGGAATCGCCGGGCCGGCGTTCAACAACAAGTACGAGTCAACTGCTCTCGTTGACGAGTGCAAGGACTCGACCGGCGCAGTCGTCGGCACGGTCACTTACGGGGGGCCGGAGTATCTCTGGCCGCCGAACCACAAGATGCAGCCGGTGTCGGTGAGTGCAGCCGATGCAGATCCGGCCTCGGCCGACAACGACACCGTGTCGCTGACTGTGGAGATCGTGAGCGACGAGCCGGCCGACGCCACGGGCAGCGGCAACACGCCTGTTGACTCCACCGCAGTTGGTGGCGACGCGAAGGAGGACGCAACGACCGTCGTCGGGGAGCTCCGTTCCGAGCGGTCCGGTGCAGGCGACGGCCGTACGTACACGCTGAACTACCAAGCGGAATTCACGAACGGCGCTCAGGACCCCGAGACTTACGTCGAGACGACCTGCGCGGGCTCGTTCGAGGTGAATGTGCCGCACGACATGCGCGGCGGCGCCGGATGGAAGCACGACGCCGACGGTGATGGCGCCGGCGACAACGGCAAGAACGGCAAGTAGCTTCACCGTTGTGATACGAGCGAAGGGCCGGGCGAAAGCCCGGCCCTCGTCGCGCCTCCTGCTCGCGCTGATCATGCTGGTTGGATTCGCTGGATGCCGGTCACCGCTCGACAAGGGCGACGCGACCGAGGAGCGGCGACCTGACCTCGGTGTGCCGGCAGAGCGGCTCCCGATCGAACCGCCTGCCGACACCACCACATCGGAGGCACCGACCCGTGCAGCGCCGCGGAGTGACGCCGCTGCGACCTCTTCTCCCGTGGCCACGACTGTCGTGAACGCGCCCACGCCGACAACTGCTCCTGTAGCGCCACCCGCTCCGACAGCGCGTGGAGAGCGTCGGGTCGCGCACGTGACGGATCCCGGCGGCACCTCGGGCGCAGCACCGTCGTATGCAGACGTGCAGTCCGTCACCTTCATCGACACCGGATCCGGCGTCCGCGTCCTCGTCGACGTCGGTGCGCCGTTCCCGGCGTTCAAGGAACGTGAAGTTCTCGGTGTCGGCGTCGACATGTATCGCAAGGATGAGCGCGAGAGCGACTACCAGCTGTTCGCCGATGGAGGGATCAACGGCTGGACGGGCTACCTCCAGACGCCGGATGGGTTCGTGAGATATCCGGGCACGTTCGCCGTCGGGTCCAGGCGCGTCATGTTCGAGGTCCCTTGGTCGAGCGTCGGAGGGAAGCGGAGCTTCCGTTTCTCCACCTTCCTCGACTGGTCGTCTCGAGACACCCTGCTGCCCCAAGCGGGCGGCGATGCCGCTCCGGACTCAGGCACCGTCGAGGTAAACCTCTAAGCCGCGCGTCGCTCGTCTTCCACGATGCGGCGGATCCCCTCGACGACCTGCCGCGATTCGTCGCGCGCACGGGACTCGACGCCGAGCTTCGAAGCGACGCGGCCCAACGGTCCGAACGGGAGCTTGTAGTCGATCTTGACGGTGAGCCTCGAGCGATCGCGCGACATCGCGGCGACCTCCTGGGTGAGGCAGTATCCCACCCCGTAGCCGACGCTTCCTTCGATGGCAATCGTCGACTTCGGGCGCAGGTCGACGACGCGCCACTCGGAATCGAACGACCGCCCGAGCAGCTTCACCAGCTGACGGAACCGCTGCCCGACAGCGGTGAGTCGCTGCGGCGCGTCGAGGACGGCCTCGGTCGACGGCGAGAACTCGGGCAGCCTTCGCACGTCCTCCAGCAGCGCCCACACGTCATCGAGAGGCGCATCGATCTCCACGGTGTGCTCGATGGTGGTCACACTCGAGTTGTTACCCGGCGAGCACGGCTCGGGCGACGAGGTCTGTCCCGAACGCCGTCAGGATCGCCAGGTAGAGCAGCCCGGTCGCGGCCATCACGGCCGAGTACGCCCGCTCCCGAAGCGCGGCAACCGTGACGCCCACCAGCGCGATCGTCGTGACCGCACACGCGATCCAGAACCAGCCGAGCAGGCCGCCGTAACCGTCGTCGATCGACCCGGACACCACCGACAGCATCCCCGTCGGCCACAGCAGCGCGCCCACCTCGATCGGCCACGTGAAGCCGACCCACCGCACGAGCTCGTTCAGAGGCCCACGCGCGAGTCCGGGCTGCACGAGGTACCAGTGGCCCAGCAACATCGCATCGGAAACCGCGCCGAGGAACGCCGCGCCGGCGAGCACACGAACGACGGAGAGCACGTCGGAGCCGGACGACGCAGCGAGCCCTCCGGCGAGCAGCCCGACGACCCCGATCACCGGAGCGAGCAGGTCGAGTGCCGGCGGGAACTCGCGCACGGAGGTGTCGGCGTCCTCGTACTCGCGCTCGATGCCGGTCATCGCCGACACACGCGCCATCTTCCGCGAGCGCTCGACGTGCTCTCCTCGAACGCCCGCACGCCGCCGCACGACCGACACCGCCAACGCCACGCCAGTAGCGACAGCGACGAGCAACGACGAGACGTCACGCATCACGACCTCGTCGCCGAACGACCGGCCGGCCCACAGCGACCCGAGCGCCATCACCCCGTACACGCCGCGCAGCAACCACCCGTAGCCGATGCCGACCTCGCGACGGCGCGTGGTGACCCACAGGAAGAGCAGCCCGCCGACCGCCCACTGGAGGAGAACGGTCGCCGCGTCGAGCTTGATCACAGAAGCCCTACGGTGCGGGCGCCGTCGGCCTGCACCGCGACTCCCGAGATGAACTTCGCCGCGTCGGAGCAGAGGAAGGCGACCAGCCTGCCGAAGTCGTACGGGTCACCGAGGGGGCCGGTGAACGCACCCGATGCGACCAGCTGCTTCATCCGGTCGGTGTCGTGCGATCCGGGGCAGGCGAGGTTCACGGTGATGCCGTCGGCGAAGAGATCCTGCGCTGCGGTCTTCGCCCACGCCCACAGTCCGGTGCGGGCGACGTTCGACAGCGCGAGTGTCGAGATCGGTTGCTTGACCGACGACGAGGTGATGAAGCAGATGCGTCCCCAGCCCCCGCCTCGCATGTGCGGAACGGCTTCACGCGCGAGGCGCACCGACGTCGCGAGGTTCGCGTTCACGGCCGCGTCGAGCCCCTCGTCGGTGACGTCGAGCGCACGGCCGGGCGGCGGCCCACCGGCGTTCCCCACGACGATGTCGATCGCCCCGAAGTGCTCGACCGTCGACGCCACGAGACGAGCAGGGGCCTCCGGGTCGGTGACGTCGTCGACGATCGCCAGCACCTCGGCGCCGGTGTCGCCGATCTCCTCGGTGGCCGCGGCGAGCGCCTCCTCGCCTCGCGCGCAGATGACGACCTTGCAGCCTTCCTGCGCGAGCGCGACAGCCGACGCCTTCCCCAGTCCCTTCGACGACGCTGTCACGAGGGCCACGCGTCCGGAGATGCCAAGATCCATCGCTATGCCTCCACCACGTGCAGGTCGTGGTTCGCGCGGTTGAGCGAGTCAGGACCGGCGTCCGTGGCCACGACGATGTCTTCGATCCGCGCGCCCCACCGCCCGGGGATGTAGATGCCGGGTTCGATCGAGAACGCATGACCCGGCGCGAGCGGTTCGTCGTTCCCGCTGACGAGGTACGGGTGCTCGTGGCCCTCGAGCCCGATGCCGTGACCCGTCCGGTGGATGAAGTACTCGCCGTATCCCGCGTCGGTGATGATCGTGCGGGCGACGCCGTCGACGTCCTCGCACGGCGTGCCGACGACAGCAGCGTCGACGGCAGCGGCCTGCGCCCGCTGCAGCACCTCGTACAACTCGACGAACTCCGCCGGCGGGTCGCCGGTGAAGACCGTGCGGGTGATGTCGGAGCAGTAGCCGCCTTCGAACCACCCGCCGAAGTCGCAGACGATCGCCTCGCCTTCACCGATCACCTTGTCGCTTGCGTCGTGGTGCGGGCTGGCGCCGTTCGGACCGCTGCCGACGATCGAGAAGCCGACCCGCGAGTGCCCCTCGTCGCGCAACCGCTGAGCGATCTCTCGCGAGACGTCGACCTCGCGCCGGCCGATGAGCGGGATCTCACCGCCGAGCAGCGATGCGGCGACGACGTCAGCAGCGGCAGCGGCCCGGCGCAACGCCTCGATCTCGTCGGCGTCCTTCCGAGCCCGCAGCGGCGACGTCACCGTCGACGACGCGAGCCACGACACCGCTGGCATCGCCTCCTGGAGACCGAGAAGGAACGTCGACCACGTGCGGTCGGAGATCGCGACCGAACGTGCGGCCGGCCCGACCAGCGCGGCGACGAGCTTCACCGGATCCTCCGTCTCGCTCCAGGGACGAAGAGCGACCGTCGACACCGACGCGACCTTCGGCGCCTCGAGACCAGGTACGACCATCGCCGGATCGCCGTCACGCGGGACGACGAACATGGTGAGCCGCTCCGACTCGTGGGCGGCGTAGCCGGTGAGCCACGGGAGATCGGCGCCAAGCGACAGGAGCAGCGCGTCGACGCCGAGCTCCTCCATGCGGGCGCGGACGCGAGCGAGACGATCGGCAGCCATCGGCGTCGAGCGTAGGGCGGCCGGTTGGGCAGGATGGACCCATGCCTTCTTCGCCGGCGCCGACGCCAGGAGTGAGCGCCGCGGCGGAGCTCGAGCTCCTCACCAAGGCACTCGACGACGTCGTGACCGCCGCCGCGAGCTCGAAGATCGTCGATCTGGCTCACGAGCTCGAGCAGCGCGCACTCGCGGATCCCGGCGCCGCGGCAGCGCTGGTCGACACGTTCGACGACGACACGGCGGTGTCCGTGGCCCGGTATCTCGCGGTCTACCTGCACCTCGTCAACCTCGTCGACGAGCGCGAGCACGCAGCCGCAATCAGGCATGAGGAAGCTGCCCCTCGCCAGACAACCGACATCCTCTGGCCGGATCTGCGCGCCCTCGGAAGCGCGGCGGTCGACGCGGTGGCCGGCCTCGAGCTCCGTCCGGTACTGACCGCGCACCCGACGGAGGCGAGACGGCGCGCGGTCGTGACCGCGCTGCGCCGCATCGACGAGCAGTTGCACCGCTTCGACGACCCGCGCCACGGTCCGGCCGAGCGCCGAGTGGCCGAGCGCCGCGTCGGCGAAGAGGTCGAGATCCTCTGGCGGACGGAGGCGCTGCGGGAGACCCGGCCAGGACCGCTCGACGAGGTCCGCACGCTCGTGCCGGTCTTCGAGCAGAGCCTCGCGCGGATCGTGCCCAGGGTGTACCGCTCGACCGAAGGCGCGATCAGCGACGACGTTCCAGGCACGTCCGCGCCTCCGGTTCCCGCCTTCATCCGATTCGGCTCGTGGGTCGGCGGCGACCGCGACGGCAACCCGTTCGTCACCGCGGACGTCACGCTGCAGGCCGCGGAGCTCTACGCCGACACGGCGCTGCGGATCCTCGAGGGAGCGGCGTACCGCATCGCGCGCACCCTCACCCTCGACGAGCAGGCGACGCCGCCCAGCCCGGCACTCCGTCGCCGTGTCGACATGGACACCGCGGCGTGGCCCGAGCTCATCCGCGACATACGGGCGGCGTCGCCGAGCGAGCCCCACCGCCAGAAGATGCTCGTGGTCGCGGCGCGCGTCGCGGCAACGCGACGACGCGATGCCGACCTCGGGTACCGGGCGCCCGACGAGCTGCTCGAGGCGCTCCGGTTGGTGCAGGAGTCACTCGCGACCGCCGGCGCGGCCCGTGTCGCGTATGGCGAGTTGCAGCACCTGATCTGGCAGGTGGAGACGTTCGGCTTCCATCTCGCCGAGCTCGAGGTGCGACAGCACTCGCGGGTGCACGCCGGTGTGCTGAACGAGCTCCTCGACGCAGCCGGCATCGACTCGGCCGGTCGCACGAACGCCGAGCAGATCGACCGCCTCGCCACCGACGGCTGGCCCGCTGACACGGTGGCGGAGGGAGAGCAGGCGCTCGAGACGCTGGCGGTGTTCCGGGTGATGGCCGAGATCCAGCGCCGGTGGGGACGCCGCGCGTGCGGGCGCTACGTTGTGTCGTTCACCCAGAGCGCGGCTGACCTCGCATCGGTCCACGCGCTGGCCCGGCTGGCGGTCGATGCCGACGACCTGCGCATCACGGCCGTCCCGCTGTTCGAGACCTACGACGACCTCCGCGGCGCGACCGCCGTGCTCGACGAGTGGATCGATCTCCCGTCGGCTCAGCGCCAGCTGGCCGAAAGCGGCGGCTCTCTCGAGGTCATGGTCGGCTACTCCGACTCGGCGAAGGACGTGGGCCCGGCCAGCGCCACCCTCACTCTCTACGACGCGCAGGCCGAGCTCACCCGATGGGCCGTCGATCGCGGCATCCGCCTCACGCTCTTCCACGGCCGCGGCGGATCGCTCAGCCGCGGCGGGGGTCCCGTCCACCGAGCGATCCTCGCCCAGCCGCCGGGCTCGGTCGCCGGACGGTGGAAGGCAACCGAACAAGGCGAGGTGATCGCAGCCCGTTACGGCAACGCCACGATCGGCCAGCGTCATCTCGAGCGGCTCACCGCAGCCGTGCTGCAAGCGGCGACCGACGAGAACGCGGCACGCAACGAGGCGGCGGCGACCAAGTTCGCCGGCGTCGGACGGCGACTGGAGGAGGCGGCTCGGCGGGCGTGGCTCGACCTCGTCGGCACCGAAGGCTTCGCCGACTTCGTGGCCGAGGTGACGCCGCTCGACGAGATCGGCCACCTGCGCCTCGGATCACGTCCACCGAAGCGCCAGGGAGCGATGACGGGGCGCGACCTGGCCGACCTCCGCGCCATCCCCTGGGTGTTCGCGTGGTCGCAGGCCCGCCTGAACCTCACGAGTTGGTACGGACTCGGCACGGGCCTCGAAGCCGCCGGTTCGATCGAAGACCTACGCCGTGCCCGGGAGGAGTGGCCGCTGCTGGCCATGCTCATCGACACCGCGGAGATGTCGCTGGCGAAGACCGACCGCGCCCTCGGCGCTCGGTTCCTCGCGCTCTCGGACCGCGGCGGACTCGTGGCGAAGGTGGTCGAAGAGCGGGATCGGACCGAGCGGATGATCCTCGCCGTCACCGAACAGGAGGAGCTGCTGTCCCGGTTCCAACGGCGGCGTGACGGCATCCGCTTGCGGGCCGGTGCCACCAACGGGCTGTCGTACCTCCAGCTGCGCGCGCTGCGTCAGCTCCGAACCGAGGGCGCCGATCCCGACGTCGAGCGTCAGCTGTTGCGCACGCTCAACGGGGTCGCGGCAGGGCTGCAGAACACCGGATGAGCGGCTGACCGGGCAGACTCGGCCGATGGCCGACGAACGCATCGAGGTGGCGAGGGCCATCGCCGCCCCGCCCGCCGACATCTTCCGCGTGCTGTGCGACCCGCAGGGCCACGTCGCCATCGACAGCTCGGGGATGCTGATGGCGGCCACGGGCGAACCCGTGCGCGCGGTCGGCGACCGGTTCACGGTCCACATGGACCGCGAGGCGCTGAACGACTACCCGTTGGGTCTGTACGACGTCGTCGTCGAGATCGTGACGTTCGAGCAGGACCGCGAGATCGCGTGGGCGATCAAGGGTCAGCTCGAGATCGGTCACGTCTACGGCTACCGGCTCGAGCCGATCGAAGCGGGCACGCTGGCGACGTCGTACTACGACTGGTCACGCATCGACCAGAAGTGGCGTGACGCGAACATCTTCCCGGTCATCTCCGAGACGGCGCTGCGCGCGACGCTAGGCATCCTCGCCCGGACGGTGGCCCCGGGGAAGCCTCGCCCGCAGCTGGCCGATTAGACGCGGGTCGCGCTGATCGCGTCGCCCGCGTGGTAGCTCGACCGCGTCAGCGGTGACGCCTCGACGTGGGCGAAGCCCATCGACTGCGCGACGACCCGCAACGAGTCGAACTCGTCGGGCGTCCACCACCGCGCCACAGGGAGGTGATGCGCGGTCGGCCGGAGGTACTGGCCGATGGTGACGATGTCGACGCCGGTGCTCCGCAGATCGGCCAGCGCCCCGATGACCTCGTCCTCCGTCTCGCCCATCCCGAGGATGATCCCGGACTTGGTGGTCAGCCCCGCCGCCTTGGCTCGGGCCAGCACCGCGAGCGAGCGTGCGTACGACGCCGAGGGACGCACCGCCCGCTGCAGCCGCAGCACCGTCTCGATGTTGTGGTTCAACACGTCGGGACGGCTGTCGAAGATCATCTGCAGCGCGTCGGGATCCCCCTTGCAGTCGGAGATCAGCACCTCGACGGTCACGTCCGGCGTGCGGCGCCGGATGGCGGCGACGGTCGCGGCGAACGCGCCCGCGCCACCGTCGGAGAGATCGTCTCGAGCGACCGCGGTGACCACCGCGTGGCGCAGGCCCATCGACTCGACCGCAGAGGCGACCCGCTCCGGCTCGGCAGCGTCGAGCGCCTCCGGCTTTCGCGTGTCGACGAGGCAGAACCCACACGCCCGGGTGCACCGCTCGCCGTTGATCATGAAGGTCGCGGTGCCGGCGTTCCAGCAGTCGAAGATGTTGGGGCAACCCGCCTCTTCGCACACCGTCACCAGCTCGTTCGACCGCATGGTCGACTTGAGCCGTCGGTACTCGGGCCCCATGTTCGCCTTCACCCGGAGCCACTCGGGTTTGCGTTCGTTGATCGCGAGGGCCGTCGACGAGTCGACACCTGCAGCGGCGAGGCGCCCGAGGAGGCGGACCGGCTGCTCGGTCACCGTCGCGCCGGCCCCGGCTCCGCGCGTGAACATCGCGAGATCTTCGTTGCGAACGGTCCACGCGGAGTCATGACGCTCGACACCGTCACGGCCCCACAGCGAAGCGGCCCGAGCGACGACGGCGTCGACAACCTCACGCATCGGCGCGCCCACGCCCTCGGCCGCCATCGACGTGACGGTCTTGTCGGGGATGCCGCACGGCACGATGTGGCCGAACATCGACAGGTCGGGGTCGACGTTGAGCGCGAAGCCGTGCATCGACCGGCCCCGCGAGAGCCGCACGCCGATGGCCGCGATCTTCCGATCACCGATCCACACGCCGGGATAGCCGTCGAGCCGTGAAGCACCCGGCAGGCCGAGATCGGCCAGCACGTCGATGATCAGCTGCTCGATCGAGTGGACGTAGCGAGGCGTGGCGTCGGGCGCCAGCGGTACGGAGACGATGGGGTAGCCGACCAGCTGCCCCGGCCCGTGATAGGTGACATCACCGCCGCGATCGGTCGAGACGATCTCGGCACCGACGGACGCAGGGTCGACGAGCACGTGCTCGCGCTTCGCCCGCACACCCATCGTGTACACGTGCGGGTGCTCCAGCAGGAGCAGGTGGTCGTCGGACGACCGAGCGAACAGCGCGTGCTGCAGCGCATGCGCGTCGCGGTAGCGGACCCGCCCGAGCCACCGCACGCGGAGCGTCACGTCGGCTCAGAGCTCCGACGACCAGTCGCGCGTCTCGAGGATCTCCTTGACCTTGGCGAGGAACGCTGACGCGTACGCGCCGTCGTAGGCGCGGTGGTCGAACGAGAGCGCGAGGTTGCCGACCGGGTGCACCGCGATGCCGTAGCTACCGTCCGGCAGCGGTATCGCGACGGGCCGCGGCTTCACGCCGTCCGTCGCGAGGATCGCGACCTGAGGCTGGTTGATCACGGGCGCGGTGATCAGCGTGCCGAAGGGCCCGGCGTTCGTGAGGGTGAAGGTCCCGCCCGCGATGTCGTCGGCGCCGAGCTTCTTCGCCCTCGCCCGGTTCGCGAGGTCGGCGATCTCGCGAGCGATCGCCCGCAGCCGCTTGCCGTCAGCGTCCTGCACGACCGGGACGATGAGGCCCTGGAAGTTCAGGTCGACCGCCACGCCGAGGTTCACGTAGTGGTGGACGATCAGCTCGCCGTCGCCGACCGAGGCGTTGACGTGGGGGAACTCGCGGATCGCGTCCACAACCGCCCGCGCGATGAACGGGAGGTAGTTGAGGCTGATCCCTTCGGCGGCTTTGAAGGTGTCCTTCTCGGCGTTCCGCACCTTGGCGACGTTCTGGTAGTCGACCTCGATCACGACGAGCGTGTGCGCGGACGTCGCGAGCGAGCGCACCATGTGCTCGGCGGTCCGCTTGCGGATGTTGGAGAAGGGGACCACCTCGTCGCGATCGCCCGCGGTGGCTGCGACCGACGGTGCCTGGCGCGCGGTCGCCGCGGCGGACGCGCCCGACGCAGACGCGGCCGGCGCGGACGCACCGGGCGCGAGCGCTGCCTGACCGGCGGGTGCCGGTGTCTGCTGCTGCGGTGGTGTGGCGCTCTGTTGCGCGGCTGCCGCGGCTCCGCCGCCTTCGACGACGGCGAGCACGTCGTTGCGGGTGATGCGCCCGCCGGTGCCCGTCCCCTTGATCTGCGACGGGTCGATGTTGTGCTCGGCGATCAACCGGCGCACGACGGGCGACAACAGCATGGAGTCGCCGTCGGCTGACGCGGGAGGCGCGCCGGCTGGTGCCTGCGTGGCGTCGGCCGAAGGCGTGGGCGCAGGCTGCTCCGTCGGCGTCTCCGGCTGGACGGACTCGGCCTGAGCGGCGCCCGTCGGGTCGGGGGCGTTGCCGCCTCCCGCGGGGACGTCGGTTCCTTCCGTTGGTTCGGGATCGCCGCCGCCGGAGCCGTCGGCAGGAGCAGCGGCTTCGCCGGCGGAGGCAGGCTCAGCGTCGCCGCCGCTGCCCGCGGCGCCGTCGGGCGGCGAGTCGCTCAGTACCGCGAGCACGGCACCGACCTCGGCCGTCTCGCCTTCGGGAACCTTGATCTCGGCCAGGTACCCCGCGACCGGCGAGGGCACCTCCGAGTCGACCTTGTCGGTCGACACCTCGTAGATGACCTCGTCTTCCTCGACGCGGTCACCGACGCTCTTCAGCCACTTGGTGATGGTGCCTTCGGTGACGGTCTCGCCCAGCTGGGGCATCGTGATCTCGGCCATGTCTGTGCCTCAGCTCCTCAGGTGTGAAGCCCGCGGCCGGTGAGCGCGAGCACCGTCTCTCCGAACACCTCCGACAGCGTCGGGTGCGGCTGGATGAACTGCGCGACCTCTTCGACGGTCGCCTCCCAGTTCACCGACAGGTACGCCATCCCGAGCTGTTCGGTGACCCACGGTCCGACCATGTGAACACCGAGGATGGTGCCCGCCTTCCCGTCCGGTCGCTTCTCGGCGATGACCTTCACCATGCCCTCCGGCTCGCCGAGGATGAGCGCCCGGCCGTTGCCGATGAACGGGTCCTTCTTCACGACGACGTCGAGGCCGGCCTCCTTCGCCGCCTCTTCCGAGTACCCGGCGAAGGCGACCTCCGGGTACGTGTAGATGCACCACGGGACCTTGCCGTAGTCGACCGGTACCGTCTTCTCGTTCAGGATCGTCTTGATGACCTGGATGCCCTCGGCGAAGCCGACGTGGGCGAGGGCAGGGTGGACGCCGGTGCCGGTCGAGATGAGGTCGCCGACCGCGTAGACGTTCTCCTCGCCCGTGCGCAGCCACTCGTCGGTGCGGACGAAGCCACGCTCGTCGACCTCGACCGCGGTGCCGTCGCCGAGCAGTCCGTCCGAGTTCGGGCGCCGGCCCACCGACACGACGACCACGTCGACGTCGAGCGACTCTCCCTCGCCGAACTCGACGGTCGTGCCGCCGTCACCCTTCGGCGTGTGACCTTTCACCTGCGCGCTCGTGCGGATGTCGATGCCGCGCTTCTTGAACGACTTCACGACGACGTCGGCGACTTCCTTGTCGCACCCCGGAAGGATCTTCGGCAGCCCCTCGAGGATCGTCACCTTCACGCCGAGGTCAGACATCGTCGAGGCGAACTCGCAGCCGATCGCACCACCACCGATCACGGCCGCGGTAGCGGGCATCTTCTCGAGCATCAGGAACTCGTCGCTCGTGATGATCGTCTTGCCGTCGATCTCGAAGCCGGGGATGGTGCGAGGCACCGAGCCCGCAGCGAGGATGACGTTCGTCCCCTTGAGCTCGGTGCCGTCGGAGACCTTGACGGTGCCCCGGCCCACGTACTGACCGGTGCCGTGGATCGTCGTGATCTTGCGCCGCTTCATCAGGCCGGACAGGCCCTTCCACAGCTGGTCGACGACCTTCTGCTTGCGCGCCTGGCTCACGCCGAAGTCGAGCTGCGGGGCGTCGGTTGTGATCCCGAACTCCTTCGCGCCGGCGACGTGGCGGTACGTCGACGCGGTCTCGAGGAACTCCTTCGCCGGGATGCATCCCCGGTGGAGGCAGGTGCCGCCGACCTTGTCCTTCTCGACGACGGCGATGTTGAGCCCAGCGGCTGCGCCGTACAACGCGGCCGCGTAGCCTCCTGGACCGCCTCCGATCACGACGACATCGAACTGTTCGGCCATATGTGGCGGAGCCTACCCAGCAGGCCCCGTTAGCCCTAACGAGCGATCAGCAGCTGCACCACGAAGGCGAGCGGTATCACGACCGCGCAGATCAACGCCGCGATGATCAGTCGGTAGGTCTTCAAGACTTCAGCGAGGCCAGGTGCTGCTGCTCCGCCCGCTCGAGCTCTTCCCGGGGCGGGGCGACCGGGGCGCTCAGCGGGAAGTGGCACGCGACGAAGTGGTCGGTCTCGACCTCGCGCATGAGCGGCTCCTCGGCCGCGCAGCGATCTTGCGCACGCGGGCATCGCGTCCGGAAGCGGCAGCCGGAGGGCGGGTCGAGGGGCGACGGCAGCTCGCCCTTCAACCCCGCCGCAGACGGGCGGGCTTCCGGGTTCGGCTCGGGGATCGACGCCAGGAGGGCCGCGGTGTACGGGTGGTGGGGCTGCTCGTAGAGGTCGTCGGAGCCCGCGACCTCACACACCTTGCCGAGGTACATGACCGCGACGCGGTCGCTGACGTTCTTCACGACGGCGAGGTCGTGGGCGATGAACACCAGCGTCAGCTGGTAGCGGGCCTTCATGTCTTCCAGCAGGTTCAGGATCTGGGCCTGCACCGAGACGTCGAGCGCCGAGACCGGCTCGTCGCAGATGATCACCTTGGGGTCGAGCACCAGCGACCGGGCGATCGAGATGCGCTGGCACTGGCCACCGGAGAACTGGTGCGGCCGGCGATCGGCGACCGCGACCGGGTCGAGGCCGACGGCCTCGAGCACCTCGTCGACCTTCGCCACGGCCTCGGTGCGACCCCAGATCGACAGCGGCTCGCTGATGATCTCCTTGATCTTGCGTCGCGGGTTGAGCGACGAGATCGGGTCCTGGAAGATCATCTGCAGCTGCGGGCGCGTGCGACGTAGCTCCTCGCCGTGAAGCTTGACGAGATCGCGACCCTCGAAGATCACCGACCCTCGCGTGGGCGGCGGGAGCTGCATGATCGCCTTGCCCGTCGTCGACTTGCCGCAGCCCGACTCACCGACGAGCCCCAGGGTCTCGCCTTCCTTCAGATCGAGGCTGATCCCCGAGACGGCGTGGACCTTTCGGCCAGGACCCGCAGGGAACTCGACGACGAGGTCTTCCACGCGCAGGAGCGCGTCCTTGCGCAGATGCGCCTTTCCGGTGCCGGCCATGACTTAGGCGTTGCTCTCCAACTGTTCGAGGACGTCGGGCGGTACGGGCTGCGCGGCAGGGTTGTCCATGCCGGGGACGCGGTGCTCTCGGATGTTGCGCTCGAGCGCAGCCGTTCCCTCGGGCGTGCCGACGGGGAACCAGCAGCGGTACTCGTGACCGGGCGTCGGCCCGGGCAGAAGCGGGGGGTCCTCCTCGAGGCACTTCTCCTGCGCGTACGGGCAGCGCGGCGCGAACTTGCACCCCGTCGGCAACTTCACGAGATCGGGCGGGCGGCCGACGATCGCCTGGAGCCGCGTGTGGCTCGGGTTCGTCACCCGCGGGATCGACTTGAGGAGCGCCTCGGTGTAGGGCATGCGCATCTCGTGGAAGAGGTGGTACGTCGGGGCCTTCTCGACGACCTTTCCCGCGTACATGACGATGATCTCGTCGGTGCGGCCGGCGACGACGCCGAGGTCGTGGGTGACGAGCACCATCGCCATGAACCGCTCACGCTGCTGCTTCTGCAGCAGGTCGAGGATCTGGGCTTGGACCGTCACGTCGAGCGCCGTCGTCGGCTCGTCGGCCATCAGCAGGCGGGGTCCGCACGCGAGCGCGATCGCGATCGTGACGCGCTGGCGCATGCCGCCCGACAGCTCGTGCGGGTACTGGTTGAGGCGGCGGATGGGCTCGGGGATGCCGACGCTGGTGAGCAGCGCGATCGCTGCTTCCTTGGCGTCGTCCTTGCTCATGCCCAGGTGGTGACGCAGGCCCTCGGTGATCTGGCGGCCGATCTTGACGACCGGGTTGAGCGAGGTCATCGGGTCCTGGAAGACCATCGCGATCTCCTCGCCCCAGATGTCCTGCATCTCCTTCGCGCCGATCTCGAGGAGGTTGCGGCCCTCGAACATCACGCGCCCGGTCGGGTGCAGCGTGGTCGAGCGAGGGAGGAGCCGCATGATCGACCGCGAGAGCACGGTCTTGCCCGAACCCGACTCGCCGACGACGCCGAGCGTCTTGCCCCGCTCGAGGGTGAACGACACGCCGTCGACTGCGTGGACGATGCCGCGGGGTGAACGGAAGTACGTCCGGAGATCGTCGACGTCGAGCAGCAGTTCGCTGCCGCCGCCGCTGGGCGCCGGCGGGACGTGGGTTTGATCGGGCTGCGCGAGCCGGTCGAGCTCGCGCTGATGCCGGCGCTGTTCCCGACGAGTGGCCATTAGAGGGCGGACTCCCTGACGTCGAAGCGGCTGCGGAGAGTGTCGCCCACGTAGTTGAGCGAGAGGACCGTGAGGAGCATCACCAGCGACGGGATGAGCGCGAGGTGCGGCGCCGAGCGGATGCTGCGCTTGCCCTGAGCGATGAGGGAACCCCAGGTGGCCGTCGGGAACTCGACCGAGAGGCCGAGGAAGGCCAGGCCGCCTTCGGCGACGATGACGAGGCCGAGGGCGACGAGACCGAACGCCACGACCGGGAGCGCGACGTTCGGCAGCAGCTCCTTGAACAGGATGCGGGACGACTTGGCCCCCAGCGCTCGTGCCGCCATCACGTACTCGCGTTGCGACACCGCGAGCGTGGTGGCTCTCGCGACTCTCGAGTACGACGGGATGGCGAGGAAGCCGATCACGAGCGAGATCGTCCGCAGGCTCTGACCGACGAAGGCGACGAGCGCGAGCAGAAGGACGAGGGCTGGGAACGCCAGGAGCACGTCGACGAACGACATGACAATGCGCTCGTACCAGCCGCGGAAGAAGCCGGCCGTGAGGCCGAGCGCTCCACCGAAGATGCTGCCGATGAGTACCGCGGTGATCGAGATGATCAACGAGACGCGGGCGCCGTAGGCCAGGCGGCTCAACAGGTCGCGGCCGAGGTCGTCGGTGCCGAGGATGTAGCCCTTCTCACCAGGGGCGGCGAGGCGGTCACGAACGACCTGGAAGTTCGGGTCGCGGAGCGGCAGGACGTCCGCGAACACGGCGGCGAAGACGATCAACGCGAGCCATGCGATCGCCAGGTAGTAGAAGATGCGCCACTTCTTCCGCGGCGGCGCCGGCAGCTGGATGGCCGCGCCGCCGGAGGCACCGGCGGAGATGCCCTGCTCGGCGACGGCGACGCCGGCAGGAGCAGCGAGCTGGTCGGGTGCGGACCCGTCGTTCGGGGCGTCCGACGACGGATCGAGATCAGGCTGCACGGGTCGAGCCACGGCGGATCCTCGGGTCGAGCACGCTGTACACGAGGTCAACAGCGAAGTTGGCGAGCACGGTTGTGAGACCGATGAACAGGACGACGCCCTGCACCAGCACGAGGTCGCGCTGGGAGATGGCCTCGAACAGCATGCGTCCGATGCCCGGCAGGGCGAAGAACTGCTCGACGATCACGGCCCCACCGATGAGACCGCCGACCTGGAGACCGACGATCGTGAGCAACGAGAACGACGACGGCCGCAGGGCGTGGGTGAAGAGGATGCGCCACGTCGGCAGCCCCTTCGCCTTGGCCATCGACACGAAGTCTTCCTGGAGCGTCGCGATCATGTCGGTGCGCAGCAGCCGGGTGTACACGGCGAGCTGACCGATGCTGAGCGACAGCGCAGGCAGGATCGAGCGTTTGATGTTCTCGCCGAGATCTTCGGTGATGCGGGTCCAGCCGACCGCGGGGAAGATGCGAAACCGGACCGCGAACACGTAGAGCAGCACGAGCGCCATCACGAAGTTGGGGATGGCCAGGAGCCCGAAGCTCACGGTGGTGATCGTCTTGTCGATCGCGGTGTTGGCCCGATAGGCCGAGATGACCCCGAGCGGGATCGAGAGGATGATGGCGAACAGCAACGCCATCAGGCCGATCTGCAGGGTGATCGGCAGGCGCTCGCCGATCGCCTCGAGCACCGGCTGGTTCGTGCGGAACGAGCGGCCGAAGTCGCCGGTCGCGACGTCGCCGAGCCACTTCACGTAGCGGACCGGCAGCGGATCGTTGAGGTTGAGCTCCTCGCGGATCGCATCGATCGTCTCCTGCCGGGGGTCGTTGCCAGCGAGGAGCGTGGCGGCGTCACCCGGCAGGAGATCGACGAGTACGTACGTCAGGAACGAGACGAGAAGGACGGTCGGAACCAACGTGAGCAACTTGCGCAGCAACACCAAGGCAGTCCGACCGTCCCTCTACTCGTTCGCTAACCGATGAATCAGGTGATTACTTCTGGACCCAGACCTGGACGAAGCGGATGCCGGAGTTCTCGGCACCGTTGCCCTTGGTCTTCCCGCCCGGGAAGGTCCATCCCTGGATGCCCTTCACCGCGGGCTTCGACACGACGGACGTCACCGTAGCGCCGGTCCACACGTGGGGGACCTCGTCGTTGAAGATCTCGTGGACCTTCTCGTAGATCTCCTTGCGCTTCGCGGGGTCGGACTCCTCACGGCCCTGCTTCAGCAGCGACTGCAGCTCGGGCGTGGAGAAGTTGGTGACGTTCGAGGCGTTGTTGTTCGGGTCGCCGTACTGGTTGAACAGCACCGAGTCAGGGTCGCCCTGGCTGCCGAGACGCCAGCAGTTGATCATGTAGTCGGCGTCGGTGAACGGCGGCTTGCCCACGGCGTTGTTGATGTGGGTGGCCTGCTCGACCTGGTTCAGGTTCATCTTGAAGCCGACGGCCTGCGCCTGCTGCTGGTAGCCCTGGGCCACAGCGATCAGGGTCGGGTCCGGCGGGCAGTTGAACTCGACGACGACCTCGGCTCCGGCAGCCTTCTTGTCGGAGCGGGCCGGGTCGTTCTTGTACTCGTCGAGGAGCTTCTTGCCTTCGGCCGGCTTGTTCTGCGGGTAGGCCTTGGCGATCTTCTCCGAGTACCACGGCGAGTCCTTCGAGAAGAACTGCGTGCAGCTGGGGCTGATGCCCTCACCGCCCAGGATCGCGATGAGCTCTTCCTGGTTCATGGCGTAAGCGAGCGCCTTGCGGACCCGCTTGTCGTCCACCGGCGGACGAGCCGTGTTGAAGATCGAGCCACCGCAGTTGTTGCCGACGAACTCGATGCGGTTCACGGCATCGCCGAGGTTGCGGGCGTTCTTCACGGTCTCCTGGCGGAGGGTGTGCATGATGTCGACCTCGCCGGACTCCACCGCTGCGAGACGGGCGTCTTCGTCCGTCACGGGGCGGAAGACGACCTCGTCGAGGTACGGCAGGCCCTTCTGCCAGTAGTTCGGGTTCTTCTTCACGGTGAGCTTCGAGTCACGCTCCCAGCTCACGAAGGTGAACGGCCCGGTGCCGACCGGATTCGCCGACACGTCCTTGCCCTTGGCCTCCGCGTTTGACGGCGAGTACGGGTACGACGCCATGAGCAGCTCCGGGAAGGGGCCGTACGGCGAGTTCATCACGTACTTGACGGTGAGCGGGTCGACGACCTGCATCTCCTTGATGGGCTGCAGTGCGGCGAAGCAACGCGACGACGGCTGCTTCGCCGCGTCGAAGTTGTTCTTGAGGACATCGGCCGTGAGGTCGGTGCCGTCGTGGAACTTGACGCCGGAGCGGAGCTTCAGCGTCCACTCGGTCGCGTCGTCGTTGGAATCGAGGGTCTCGGCGAGGTACGGGCGCACCTTGCCGTCTTCACCGCGAGCGGTCAGCGGGTCGTAGATGGCACGCATGACCATCGTGCCGGACTCCGAGTGCGCGTCGACGCACGGCTGCCAGCCGGCGCTCTCCGCTTCGAGAGCGATCGAGACAGACCCGCCCGACTGGGGCTCGCCTTCATCTTCGGTTTCGTTCTCGACGATGCCGCCCTCGTTCTCGCCCTCGGCCCCTTCATCACCGCCGCCACAGGCGGCTCCGATGAAGGTGACGATGGCGAGAAGGGCGAGAAGCCGCAGCAGCAGGGATCGCTGCGACGGGGTACGTGCTGTCACGTATCGCTCTCCTGTCGGTATCCACCGCGATCTGCGGCGCTTTCCCCCGTTGTGACGGTAGTCACAACCACCGGGAATCTACCCGGGTTCGTAACACGTTCGTCGCAAACGGCGGAAACTTCAGCCAACTTCAGGCTCCTCCGGATCCCGATCTGTCCGGTTGGTACCCGTACGCGCACCGACCATGCTCACGACGATCTCCGCCGCTACGCCCACGAAAACAAACCACCCGATCGAATGGAGCCGGTCGAAGTTCGAGGCCCACTCGAATCCCGGCGCGTAGCCGTGCCGGACCTGGAGGAGCAACGTGCCGGCGCCGCCTGCTGCGGCGGCCCCGACCGCGACCGCCATAGGCAGCGCCCGGGCCCAGCGCACGCTCGCAGCGACCGCCACGAGCACGGCCGCGACGACCCCGTGCGCCGGGGACGCGACGAACGCGGCGAATCCGGCGCATGCGACAGCAGCAGCCGCGCTCGCACGTGTCGGGACGGCGGTGCCACGACCGCTTGCGACGTCCGCCGGCTGCACCACCGGACCCCACGACGGCGCCTCGACGACGAGACATCGATCGACTCGATGTCCGGGCCCGGCCCGGTGGCTGACGGCAAGGAGAGCGATGCAGGCGAGCGCCCCGATCGCCGAGACGACGAGCCCGGCGGTCACCGCTCGCTGAGGCGTCCACCGGAGCTCGATGTCGACCTCACCGGTTCCGACCACCTCACGATCGACGAGCCATCCGTTCGCGAACCCGTTGAGGAGCACCGGATCGCCGAGGTCGCCGCCGCTCTCGACCTTGGCCGACCAGCCGGGGCTCAGCGACTCCGCGAGGACGAGCCACGAGTCGTTCCGATCGGCGGGCACCGTCACGCGGTAGCTCGATCGCGACGTGCGCTCCCATCGAAGCTCGCGGTCCGCGCCGGCACCTGCCCCTCCACCTGCTCGGTTCGTCGGCGAGTCGAGCACGAGCCGGTCGACGTCGATGCCGGTGTTCACGCCGGCGGCGGTCTGCAGGCGGTGGTCGCCGGCGGCGAGGTCGAGCTGCCCGTGGTCACACGGCTCGATCGACAGCTGGCCGCCTCGAGCCGCCGCGGCGGCGTCGCCGGCGAGGCGGATCGGCACCCAGCGGTCGTCGACGCGAAGCACGTCGCCCCGGCAGGTGGTTGGCACCTGCTGAGGCAACGGCGGGCGCACGACGCCGGGCAACCCGACTTCCGCGATTGCGACGGGCAGCGGCAGCTGGGCTCGGCTGAAGTAGTCGGTGGTGGTGCGCGTCGCGACCTCGCCGATCGTGAGCGTGAAGGTCGTGCCGGTGATGGGATCGAGCTCGACCGGCACCTCGGCGATGCCGCCGGGAACCTCCGCGGGCTGGTCGGGGACGACGATCGTGCGCACCTCGGTGCCGCTCGTGAGCTGCAGCAGCGTGGGGACGCTGTGGCGTCCGTCGACGACGAGCCGGAGGTCGAGGCGGTCGATCGTGGCCGGCTGCGGGAGCACCACCTCGAGGTACTGCTCCCCCTCCGCGTTGAATGCCGGGATCCACGCGGTGGAGGTGTCACCATCGAACGCGCTCGACGCGCGCGCGATGAGCGACCCGGGCAGGCGGCTGGATGACCTCGCCGTGAGTCCTCCGGCATCTGCCGCGGGCAGCCCGAGAAGCGCATCGATCCTGTCGTCGCCGACCCTGGCCGAGATCCGCGCCGAGCCCGACAACTGGAACGCGCGTGACGTCGGCAGGGAGACGATTCGCTGCATCCGACGCTCCGGGTCGGCCCGCACCGGCTCGGCCGGGTTCGCGCGCAGCCGTGAGAAGACGTAGGTGAGGTCGTGCGACGCGGATCGCGTCCCGGCCGCGTCGAGGAGCGTGCGGGGAGGGCGGATCCACTCGTCGGCCACGACCAGTCCCGCCGGCGTGACGACGCGGACGTCGGCGAACCCGACGGCGGACAGACCGACGTAGTCGGGCCGCTTGCCCACGTTGTCCTCGAGCACCTCCAGCTCCACGACCGTCGCGCGCGTGCCATCCATGGGGATGCGTTGACCCGCTGCGAGCCGCGACGAGTCGTCGAGGACGACCTGGCGCGGCCGGCCGCCGTCGAGCCGGATGCCGACCTTGGTGATCCAGCGGTTGCGGGCGCCGGTGACCGGCTGGGTGAGGACCAGCTCCTCCAAGGTCGTCGGCTCCGCCAGTTCGATCCGGAGTCGGTGACCGATCGGCGACTCGAACGCGCCGACGCGCCATGCCGTGTCGATGCTGTCGTCGATCGCGGCGAACGGGCGCTCCTCGGGGATGTAGGTGATCGTGTTGCCGTACGCCGTGGCGCGGATCGAGCGCACGCCCGACACGACGGCAACGGTCCTGGCGTCGTCGCCCGCGCCGGGGAACAGGTCCATGCGCGCGTCGGCCGCATCCGGCCGGAGCGGCCGCTCCCCTGCCTGCTCGGTGAAGCCGTAGTTCTCCCGGAGCTGGGTGAAGCGCTGCGCTCGGCGGCGATTCGTGTCGGTCACGACGAGGCGCGCGTCGTCGCGCAGGAGCGCACGGCGCGCAGCGGCCGACGACGTCGCCGTCGGGCCGAACGCCACCAGCTCTCGCCCGTCGAGAAGTCCTGCGGCAGCGAGTTCGACGAGACCTTCGCCGTCGCCGTCGACGAGTGCCGGCCGTGCGAGGCCGATCGAGCGCACGAGCTGCGGCGCGCCCTCGACGCCGAAGACCGACAGCGCCGCGAGGTCGGGCGTGTCGGACGGGAGGCCGAGCGTGATCTCGTCGACCAGCGGAAGCGATGGCGGCGGCACGTTCTGGCCTGCCGGGCCGAAGGTCGCGGGGCCCGACAGCCCTGGCGGCGTCGGCGTGACGAGGTCGGCGAGCACGCGCGGACGCGGCGTGCGGTACCGCTCCGTCTGAAGATCGCCTCGCACGACGAGATCGCCCGCCGACACGAGGCGCGCGACGCGAGCGAGCGCCTCGGTCTCGAGCAGTCCTTCCTGCACGCGCCGATCGAGTGCGGTGACGAGGGAGATGGTGCCGGGCGTGCCCTGCGGCGCGCTCTCGCGGCTCACCCACGGCCGGTCGATCAGGCCCGGCAGCAGCGGGTCGATGGTGTTGCCCCACCGGAACGCGGCGAAGTCGGTGCCCGGGATCTCCAGCACACGGTTGCGAGGCTCGCCCTGGTCGAGTGCTCGAGCCGCCTCGATGTTCCACTCGGGGATGTCCTCCGGCCGCCGGAGGTTCGGGTCCACCAAGGCGCCCGACCACAGCGCTGGCAGTGTGATCGCGACGGTTGCCGTGGCCGCCACAGCTGCGAGGACGTCCGCGCGCTCGAACCGTCGGCCGAGCGCGGTCACCCCGGCGCCGAGCATCACCGCCATTCCGAGGACGAGCAGCGGCGTCGCGCGTTGCGCGTTGCGAAGCGCGAGGGCGAACGTCGATGAGTCGGCGGCGAGCTTCGTCACCGCGCCGAGGGGCGACGGGTCGTCGTACGGGTGGGCGGCGACGGCGATCGCTGCGCCGACGACGATGAGCACGAGGAAGTACGCCCGATGAGCCCACCGCGTGATCGCTGCGCCGGCCAACGCCGCGACCGGCAGGGCGAACGTCGCCGCGATCAGCCATCCCTCGGTCTGGTAGTCGACCGCGGCCTCGACCCACGGGCCGACTGCGTCCCGGCCGTAGAAGAACCAGTTCCCGAGCGATCGCACGATCTCGGTCGTGACGCTGGAGGCTGACACCGCGGCCAGCGTCTCCGTCGTCTTCAGCACCGGCGGGCCGTACGAGCCGGAGAGGACGAGCGCGATCAGCCACCAGACCTGCGTCACGACGGTGAGCGCGCCGATCCGCCCGATGGTGCGGAGGCCGTCGCCCCACGACACCTCCCGCAACAACACGACCGCGTACGGCACCCACAGCGCGGCGGCGAGCGCTGCGTACAGGAGCGACGACGCGTTGATGCTGCCGATGGTGGTGACGAGCAGCGCGATAGCGGCCGGCCAGCGCCAGCCGCCGCGCCGGAGCGCGAGGACGGTGAAGAGGAGCAGCCATGGCAGCCCCGCCCACGGCAGCAGGATCGCCGTGATACGCGCGGCGTAGGTGAGCACGTACGGGCTCAGCTGGTACGCGAAGGCGGCGACGAAGGCTCCCGCTCCGACGAGACCGAGGTGGCGAAGGAGGAACACGACTCCCGCACCGGCCGCGAAGAAGGTGGTCGCCAACCACAGGCGCTGCGCGAACCAGTCGGGCGCGCCGAGGAGGTCGAAGAACGCGTACCACGGCCCCATCGGCCACAGGTAGCCGATGTTCTGGTGCGACACCGTGCCGAGGCCGATGCTCGGGTCCCACACCGAGGCCGCCCTCGTCATCAGACGCCATGGGTCGAGGTAGAGGTAGTGCTTCGTGTCGGCGCCGACCCACCCCGGCTGGGTGAGCACGAGCGGGACGTACGCGACGAAGGCGAGCGCCGCGAGCGTCAGGCGACGGCCCGTCCGCTCGGAGATCACGATCGGCGGCGGCGCAGCGCTTCGTCGGCGAGCACGTCGAACACCCGCCGCGCCGTCGCGTCCCATCGGTATTGGGCCGCGTGCTCGGCGGCCGCCGCTCCCATCTGCGCTCGTTCGGCCTCGTCGGCCAGGAGCCGGTCGAGCGCGGCGGCCAGCCCTGCGTTGTCGACCGCGAGCAGCCCGGTGACGCCGTCGACCACCGCCTCGCGGTGACCGGTGATGTCGGTGGCGACCGCAGGCGTTCCGCACGCGCCCGCCTCCGTGACCGTCATGCCCCATCCCTCCCGGCGCGACGCCGACAGCAGGACCCACGCCCGCTGGTACAGCTCGACGACCTCGTCGTCGCTCACGTAGCCGGCGAGGCGGAGCCATCCGCCCGCGGCCGCCGTGCGCACCTTCGCGTCGAGGGCGGCCCGCTCCGGGCCGTCGCCGACGATGACCGCCTCGAGCTCAGGGTGCCGTCGCTTGACGTCGAGCAACACGTCGATCGCCGCCTCGAAGCCCTTCTGCGGCATCAGCCGGCCGATGGCGACCACCAGCGGGCGCGTCGAACGCCGATGGGCTGATGCGGTGCGGAAGCGATCGGCGACGCCGGGCTCCACGACGTGCACGTTCGCCGGATCCCAACCGAGAACGGAGACCATCTCGTCGCGCACCGAGCGCGACAGCGCGATCAGCGGCCGGTCGCGATACAGCCGCGGGTAGACCCGACGTTCGAGGAACGCGGCCACGTGCGCGGCTCCCGGCGGGAGCACCTGGTGGAACTGCTTGGTGTGGACGTGGTGGAAGATCCCCACCGTCGGAACGCGCGACCAGAACGGGGCCAGGAAGTTGACGCCGTGCCAGATCTCGAGAACGGCATCCGTCGTGCGGTCGAGGTCGCGCAGCACGCTCCTCGGACCCGCGACCCAGGCTCCGAAGGATCCACCCGCCCGCCGCACCTGCACCCCGCGGCGCACGACGCGAGCAGGGGCGCCATCGACGCGTCCGACGTGGAGGACCACGTCGAGGCCGGCGGCGGCCCAGCGCGAGAGGATCTCGTTCGCGTGCACCTCCGACCCGCCTGCTGTCGGATCGTCGAGATCGCGCCACCCGACCGCATGCACGCGACGGATCCCCGCTTCCGACGCGCGCGCCGCCACCTGCTCGAGCTCGTCCGTCACCGCGCCCGTCACGGCTTCCGGCCGACGACCACGAGCGCCTGACCGAAGGGGATCGGCACGTGTCGCGTGACCATCAGCTCGATCTCGACCACCCGCCGCAGGACGCGGTTGATCCGGCGGTGCACGAAGCTCGACCGCTCGGGATCCCGGAGGAGCAGCGTCCGCAGCGGCGTGCGGGCGAGAACGAAGGTGATCGGACTGAGCCACGCGAAGAAGTGCTGCACCGACACGACATCGAGCCCGGCGTTCGCGAACAAGGAACGCAGCGACGCCGGTGAGTACCGCCGTCGGTGGCCGAGGGCGACGTCGTAACCGCTCCACACCTTCGGGTTCGACGGCACGGTGGCAACGAGCATGCCGCCGGACGCGAGCACGCGGACCGCTTCTCGCACCACGAGACCGTCGTCTTCGAGGTGCTCGAGGAGATCGACTGCGAACGCAGCACCCATCGTGCTGCCGCGAAGAGGCAACGAGCCGGTGCTCGCCGACAGCGCTGGGTGACCGAGCGACTGCGCGTAACCCGGCCGGGCTCCTCCGCTGACGCCGACCGCGTCGATGTCGCGATCGCGGAGCCGGTCGAGCAGGCCTCCGGTCTGGCAGTCGAGGTCAACCGCCGGCTGGCGGTCGAACCCTGCGGACGATGCGGCCGCCAGCGCCACCTCACGGTTCGCCACGTACCACCAGTGCTCGCGCTCGAGCAGGGCCGCGACGGGTGTCTTGTCGTCGGGATCCCAGCCGCGCAACCTGCTGCGGAGCCGCACGACGTCGAGCAGCATCCGGGCACCGTCGCGCATCGTCCGCAGCGTCGATGCTTCGACGTGGCGCCAGCGGATGGGTACTTCGACGACGCGAAGCCCGGCCAGCTCGGCCCGCAGCAGCACCTCGACATCGAACGCGAAGCGCTGCACCGACAGCCCGTGGAACAGCGCACGGGCTGCGTCTCCGTCGAACGCCTTGAGGCCGCACTGCGAGTCGCTCACCGCACGCAGACCAGCCCATCGGGTCAGCCGACGGAACGCCGCGCTCGACGAGCGACGAGCCAGCGGCGGCCGAACCGTGATCTCGCTCTCCGGGAGGTGCCTCGACGTGACCACGACGTCGGCATCGCCCGCCTCGATCAGCTCGAAGCACTTGCGGATCGCGTCCGGTGCCGCTGCGAGATCGGCGTCGGTGAAGGCGATGGTGCGACCGTTTGCGTTCGCGATGCCAGCGGAGATCGCGGCGCCCTTCCCGCCGTTGCGCTCGAGTCGCACCACCTGACCCGGCAGGCCGTGCTCCGCGAGCCCACGAGACGCGATGGCCGCGGTGCCGTCGGTGGACCCGTCGTCCACCAGCACGAGTTCGCAGTCGCCGAGGTCGTGCCACGACCTCGCGAGCTCCGCCAGCGTGCCCTCGATGCGCGCCGACTCCTGGTGCATGGGGATCACGAGCGTGCGTGGCACGACGGGAGGCACGGGTTGCGGATCGTACACTCGGCCCTTCCCCCTTCTGAGGAGCTCGATGGACCGCACGACCGACTTCGCTTCGATCTGGGCTGCTGTGGCAGGCGTCGAGGGATGGCTCACGGAGGCGCAGGCCCGGCGCCTCCACGACGCAGCGCGCCGGCTCTCCGCCGGGCAGAAGATCGTCGAGATCGGTAGCTATCGGGGTCGGTCGGCCATCGTGCTCGCGCTGTCGGCGCCCGAGGGTGTCGAGGTGGTCGCGATCGATCCCCACGCGGGCAACGACCGCGGGCCGCGGGAGATCCACGGCACCGCCGACGAAGGCCAGGGCGACAACGACGTCTTCTGGGCCAACCTGCGCGCCGCGGGAGTTGCCGACCGGGTGCGCCACGTCCGGAAGATGTCGACCGACGCGCATGGCGACGTCGACGGCGAGATCGAGCTCCTCTACATCGACGGCGCCCACCGCTACGCGCCGGCGCTCGACGACATCCTGACGTGGGGCGCTCGAGTGCCCCCGGGCGGGACGATGCTCATCCACGACTCGTTCAACTCGGTGGGCGTGACGGCCGCGCAGCTGCGTTCGCTCGTGTTCAGCGGCCGGTTCCGTTACGTCGGCCGGTCGACGTCGATGTCGGAATACCGCCGAGAAGATCTCGGAGGCGCCGACCGCGCGAAGAACGCGGGGAAGCAGCTCGCGCAGCTCGGCTACTTCGCGCAGAGCGTCGCCATCAAGGTCGCTCTCGTGGCGAAGCAGCCCAAGGTGGCGGCCGCCCTGGGACACCGGGGCGACGCCCCGTGGCCGTACTGACCGCCTAGCAGCGGCCGGCCGGGAGCAGGATCTGGTAGCGGCCGAGCTCGGCCAGCACACAGAACCGCTCCGCCACGACCCTCACCGGCGCCTCCGGACCGGGTCGGCGTGACGTGTTCGGCTCGTCCCAGTTGTCGTATTCCTTCGACAGGATCAGCACGTCGGCACGGGCGATGTCGTCCGCCAGGTGCGAGTCGTCGGCGTTCGCGATGCCGGGATTCGACTCGAGGAAGAAGCTGACCGGGCGGAACCGCTCTCCGAGCAGGAAGTAGAGGAACGAGTCGCTGTAGTTCGCGAGTCGAAGGTCTTGCGGACCGACGAACAGCTTCCCTCCACCCCGATCGACCGTCTCCATCCGCCCGAGCAGCGCCGTGGCGTCGGGCGCGAGCGGGTCGATCACCGGGAACGACCGCCCGTCGATGCCGACCGTCGCCGTCTGCACCCGCCCGACGGCACGGCCGACGGTGGTGCCGGCGAGGCGCCCAGCGTAGAACGGCACCGCGAGGAGCAGCGCCACCATGCTCAACACGAGCGCCTCGGTGGCCGTGGCCGACCGGGGGAACTTCGCGTCGAGCAGGTGCACCACGGCGGCGAACGCCAGCGGCGCGAGGGGGAGCACGACGCAGGCGACGAAGCGCACGTGGGTCGCGTCTGCTCGCTGCAACATCTGCGACGCGGTTCCCACGCCGATCGCTGCGATGCAGGCGAGCCAAGTGGCGTCGCGCGACGCCCGTCGCCGCACCCACGCCCACACCGCGAACGCGACCGTCGCGACGATGGCGAACACGGTCATCCAGAAGAAGAGGCGCAACTGCAGCACCCGCGCGTGATCCGGCAGGATCGGGCTCGGCGTGGGCTCCGGCGCGCTGAGGTCGAGCCACGCGGTGAGGTCGCGCGCCGGTGGCGGCATCGGCAGCGCGCGACCGTCGCGCAGCCGGAAGAGCGAGTCGGTGATCATGCCCCGCCACATGTCGTCGAACCCGGCCATCGCGAGGTGGACGAGATACGGCACCGCAGCAGTGGCGACCCCGCCGACGAGCCCGCGCAGCCGCTGCGCGGGCGTGAGACGCGTCCAGACGACCGCGAGCACGAGCCCCACAGCCAGCACGAGGTCGGCGCGGAAGAGCAAGGCGAGACCCGCTGCCGCGCCGGCGCCCGCCGCGAGGTGCAGGTTCGCTGGGCGGTCGATGGCGGACAGCGCGAGCGCCACCGCGAGCAACAGGAGCGCGAGCCCTGCCGTCCACGAATACGCGTGCACGCCGAACGGCACCATGATCCAGCCGGCCGCCGCCGCGGCGAGCGCAGCGGGAACACGCCCGAGCCGGCGCCCGAGCGCGAACACCGAGCCGACCAGGAGCGCGAAGTAGACGACGCCGACCGCGCGTTCGACATCGACGCTGCGGCCGCCGACGGCGAAGGCCGCCGCGACGGCCCAGACGTCGGCCGGGCCGTAGAAGTGTTCGAAGTCCTCGTGCGGCACCTTGCCCTCGAGCACGAGCTCCGCCGCGATCAGCAGCTTCCCCTCCTCCATCGGCGCGCCCGGCTGGCGGAACGCTCCGGCGACCGGAAGGGCGAGCGCCACGACGGCGAACGTCGCGGCGACCGCGGTTCGGAGGTCGAATCGGAGTGAACCGCTCACCTGGTGCGTCGGCGGAAGATCCGGTCGCGGATGCCCCACAGCGTGACGAGCGCGAGCTCCTCGAACGCGACCCGCAGGCTGAGCTTCGAGTGACCGCGCACGCGGTCCGTGAAGATGATCGGGATCTCGACGATCCGACCACCGGCGCGGTGGACGCGGTACGCGCACTCGATCTGGAAGCCGTAACCGGTCGCCCTCGTCGTCGTCACACCGATGTCCTCGAGCGTGGTGCGCCAGAACGCGCGGAAGCCCGCGGTCGCATCGTTGACCGGCAGGCCGAGCACGCCACTCGCGTAGCGGTTGCCGTACTTCGACAGCGCGCGCCGGTGCGCTGGCCAGTGGGGCACGGAGCCGCAAGGCACGTATCGCGAGCCGATCGTCATCGCGGCGCCGTCTTCCAGCGCCTCGATCATCGCCGGCAGCGCAGCAGGGTCGTGCGACAGGTCGGCGTCCATCTGGCAGATCACGTCGTAGCCAGCCGGCATGACCACCCTGAACGCGCTGCGGTAGGCCGCGCCGAGACCGCCCTTGGTCGGGTTGACCAGCACGTCGATCTGCCCGAGTTCCTCCGCCACACGCTTGGCGACGTCTGCGGTGCCGTCAGGGCTGCTGTCGTCGACGACGAGGATGTCGGCATCGGGCAACGCGGCTCGTGTCCGGCTCAACGCCTCGGCGAGGTTTTCGGCCTCGTTGTAGGTAGGGATGCACACGACGACGCGGCGCGGGCCGGCGGCGCGCGGGGCGGACGCTGCGGACATCAGGGCGCAGATGCTACTGACGTGCGATGACCGGTAGCTTCTACCGGTCGTGGCCGGTGATGCCGAGAAGAACGGCGCCAAGAGGGTCGGCATCCTCGTCGTCGCGTACAACGCCGCGTCCACGCTGGTCGACGTCCTCGACCGCATCCCACCCGACGTGCGGCCGCGCATCTCCAAGGTGCTCGTCGGCGACGACCACAGCCAGGACGACACCTACGGCATCGGCGTCGACTACCGCGACCGGAACACCGACCTGCCCCTGACGGTCGTGCGCCACGAGCGCAACCTCGGTTACGGCGGCAACCAGAAGGTGGGCTACCGCTGGGCCATCGAGCAGGGGCTCGACATCGTGGTCCTCCTGCACGGCGACGGGCAGTACGCGCCGGAGTGCATGGCCGAGCTGATCGGCCCGCTCGAGCGCGACGAGTGCGACGCGGTGCTCGGCTCGCGGATGATGACGCGAGGCGCGGCGTTGCGAGGCGGCATGCCGCTGTACAAGTACGTCGGCAACCGCATCCTCACCGCGTGGGAGAACGCGATGGCCGGCACGTCTCTGACCGAGTGGCACTCGGGGTACCGCGCGTACTCGGTCGCCGCCCTCGCCGACATCGACTTCGAGGCGAACTCCGACGGCTTCGACTTCGACACCCAGATCCTCCTGCAGCTGCATCACGCGGGGAAGCAGATCGTCGAGGTGCCGATCCCGACCTACTACGGGGACGAGATCTGTCACGTGAACGGTCTCGCGTACGCCCGTGACGTCGCGCTCCACACGCTGCGGTACCGGCTGCAGCGAATGGGCTTTGCCAGCGACGCCGCAGCCGGCATCGGGGTCACCGACGACTACGAGCTGAAGACGTCGCCCGGCTCGTCGCACAGCCGGCTGCTCGACTGGCTCGGCGGGCGCGAGCCTGCACGGGTGCTCGACCTCGGTTGCGCCGACGGCTGGCTCGCCGAGCGGGGTCGCAAGCTCGGACACGAGGTGGTCGGCGTCGACATCGAGGAACGGCCCGGCATCGGCGATCGCACCGACCGGTTCGTGCGCGCCGATCTCGACCACGGGATCCCCGCAGAGGCGGGCCGCGAGTTCGACATCGTGCTCGCGGCCGATGTGCTCGAGCACGTGCGCGATCCGGAGCGGCTGCTGCGTGAGGCTCGTGAACTGATCGCGCCCGGCGGTGTCGTCCTCACGAGCGTCCCGAACTTCGGCCACTGGTACCCGCGGGCGCGCGTGCTCTCGGGCCGGTTCGACTACGACCACCGCGGGATCCTCGACCGCGGGCACGTCCGCTTCTTCACCCGACGCAGCTTCGAGCAGCTCGTGGTCCGCGCCGGCTTCGACGTGGTCGTGCGAGACGCGGTCGGGACGCCGTTCGAGGTCATCAACCGAGGTGGATCGCCGCAGCGGGGCCGGCTCGTGCGCATCGCCGAAGCCGTCGACCGTATCGGCGTCGCGGCCCGCCCGACGGTCTTCGGCTACCAGTTCCTCTACGAGCTGCGGCCGTCCTCGAGCGCCACCAGCGCGTCGCACACCGGCGTCTGAACCGGCAGCGACAGCACGTTCGAGCTCTCCTCGAGCGGACGCCCCGCGTCCGGCCCGACGAGGAAGTCGTCGAGGAGGAGCTCGCCGTTCCGTCGCACCTCCACGAACCCGAGGAGGCGGTCGGCGACCACGTGGAGCACCACGTCGTCGTCGTAGCTCAACGCGAACGGGCGGCTCCGGCGATCGCCGTGGACCACGACCGCTTCCCTGCCCCGCCGCTCGACGGCGACCCCCGCCACGAGGCGGATGCCTCCGGCAGGGACGACGACCCGGAGCTCGTACGCGCCGACGGCGGGAGTTCGCTCCACCGGCTGCCAAGCCGTCCCGTCGCTCCGGTAGAGACCGTCGCACGCGCCGACGACGACGAACGTGCGATCCGGCGCCACCTCGTCGGGGAGCGAGTCCGCAGCGCGCACGACCGTCGGGCCGGCCCCGAGCGTAGGGAGATCGAGTTGCCGCGCCGCGAGGTCCGCTCGGAGCGACGGCCTCGTCAGGAACCCGTAGTGCTGCTGGAACTGGATGGTGAGCGCGGCGGTGATCGCAGTGGACGCGAGAGCCAGGGCCACTCCGGCGACGACGGCCGCGATCGCTCGCCCGGGCGCGCGCCGCGAGAGTCGTCCGGCGACCGCGGGGATCGCCGGCGCGCCCGCGACGAGGAGCAGAGGCACCGCGTCTGCCGTGTACCGCTGGGCGATGAACCCGATCGAGAGGGTGACGACGAGGCACGTCGCGCAGCCGGCAACGGCGGCGACGAAGCCGGCGTCTCGCACTCGGCGCCGGCGCGCGAGCACGACGCCGCCCACGAGCGCGGCGGTTGCGAGGAGGGGCATTGACGCCGGCACGCTCGACGCCACGTCGATCTGGTCCATCACGACGTCGCCGACCACCACCGCCGGCTCGGGGAAATCGATCCACGGGAACGACGCGTCGAGCCCAAGCGCGTCGGGCCGGACGTAGTGGAGCGCCGTTGTCGGAAGGAAGTGCGGGCCCTGGATGGTGCCGTGGTTCGCGTCGAGGACCTCTTGTCGATGCTCGTCGACCATGCTCACGATGTGCCGGTCGTACGGCAACGTGAACAACGTGCCGAAGCGGGCGGAGTTCACCGCTGCGTACGCGGCGAACGGCACGAGCAGCGCCGCCGCGAGTGCGGTCGCCCCCATCACCGCTCGGGCATCGCGGCGTCTGAGCCCCGCGATGGCGTCGCCGAGCAGCATGAACCCGAGCGCGGCGGCAGGCGCCGCTCCGACCGAGGCCCGAGCGAGCAGCGCCGCGGTGATCGCGACGATCGCGACGACGAACCGCACGGCGGTCCGGCGATCGCGGTAGGCGAAGACCGCGCACAACGCGACCAGCGCCAGCGCGACGCCCCAGGCGATCGCCTCGTGGAAGACGCTCGGCCGTGACGCGAGGTAGGTGACGGCCGACCCCGCACCGAGAGCGAAGATCCACGTGGCGGTGAGCACCTCATCGACTCCACCGAAAGGCCGATCAGGTGCGACTGCGCAGCGGGCGCGCCAACCGATGACGGCCGCCGCCACGAGCGTCACCACCCACGCGGCGAGCAGCGCCGCACGAGACAGCCGGCCATCCATCCCGTCGACGAGCGCGACGATCGGGATCCGCAGAACGGCAGGGACCGGACCGAAGTACGTGTAGGTCTTGCCGTCGATCAGGAAACCCTCGATCTTGATGACGTCCGGCGGCACGTCCCACCGGCCGTCGAGTAGCGACCGCGCCTGCGCGTCGAAGACGTCGCCAAGCGGCTCGTAACCGAAGAACCGACCGCCCGAGAGGAGCAGTGCGATCTCGACGGCGAGCGCCAGCGCGGCACCGATGACCGCTCCGCGGGCGTAGCGCCTCACCGGCACCGGCGGTAGTACGAGACGCCGTCCTGCTCGACGACGAGGCAGAACCGGTCGCGCAGCACCCGCGCCGCCGCGCCGTCTCCCTTGTCGTTCGACGAGTTGGGCTCGACCCAGTTGTCCCAGGTGTTCGTGAGGAGCACGACGTCGGCGGACGCGAGGTCGTCGGCGAGTCCGGATCCCTTCGTGTCCGCCACGCCCGGATCCATCTCGATGTAGTACGTGGCCGGCACCAGGTCGGGAAACAGGTGGTAGAGCCACGCATCGACGTACGGCGTGCGGGTGAGGTCCGCCGGCCCGACGAACAGCCGGTCACCGGGCTCCGTGTCGGACTCGACGAGGGGCGCGATCGCCTCCACCGCGTCGGCGACGTCCTGCCGCCCGACGTAGAAGTTGCGGCCGCCGTGCTCCACCTCGATCGACGTCCGCTCCCGACCGAGCGACTGCAACGCGAGTTCGGCGTACGGCCGCAAGGTGAAGGCAGGGAACGCCACGGCGGCGAGACCGGCCAGCACCACGACGCCGACGGCGCTCCTCGCGATCGACGGCAGCCGTGCCGGTAGCAGCTCGAACAACGCGATCGGCAGGACCGCGAGCGTGAAGCAGCTGACCCACGCCAGGTGGGTCGAGTCGGGACGCTGCACCGCCTGCGGAAGGATCCCCACCGCCAGAGCCGCCATCACGACGAGCCGCCTGCTGCGGATCGAGCTGCCGTCCCGTCGCATCGCGACGGCTGCGGCCACGACGACGAGCACCGTCGCCACGAGGATCGCGAGGAACCACGTCCGGAGCTGGATCGGGATCGTGAAGGGCGCTGGCCACGAAAGCACGTCGAGCTCGGCGATCCGCTGCAGGTAGCCGTCGAGCGTGTCGGACGACGGCGGGACGGGCAGGTGCCGGCCCGGCCGCAACCGCAGCACCGGGTCGACGAACATCCCCTCGAAGGCGTTGCCGACGCCTGCCATCGCGACATGGACGAGCATCGGCGCGGAGCCAACGGCCGCGCCGATGAGCACGCGTGGCAGCAGGCCCGATCGCCGCAGCGCCCGGAACCCGACGAGCGACGCGAGGAGCACCGCCCCGGCCAGGTCGGGCCGGTAGAGCAGGGCGAACCCGACCAGGACGCCTCCGCCGATCGCTCGCCTCGCACGGTCGCGCTCCACCGCGATGGTGATCTGCAACGTCCCCCAGAGGAGCAGCGCGAGGCCTCCCATCCATGCGAGCGCGACGAGCCCGATCGGCGTGATGGCGAACACGGCGGACGTCACGCCCGCGACCCCAGCTAGCACCCCTCCCCATGGCGCCGCCCAGCCACGGGTGGCGAGCGCGACCCCCAGCGATTGCACCGCGCCCACCGCCCGCTCGACGACGAGCCTGGTGCCGAAGATCGCGAACGCGAGCGCGAGCACCCACAGGCTGCCGGGGCCGTAGAGGTGGAGGAAGTCGCGGTTCGGGATGTCGCCGCGGAGGACCCGCTCGGGGAAGACGAGCATGAACCCCTCCTCCATCGCTCCTCCGACGTCGACGACCGCGCCGACCAGTGGGATCGCGAAGGACACGACCACGGCCGCGAACGACAGGCGTCGAGCGATCGCGGAGGTCATCGCACGCCTCCGGCGATCGCACGCTCGGCGCCACGACCGACCGCCACGCCGCCGAGGACGACGAGCGCGACCTCTGCGGGGACGCGAAACCGGATCACGCCGTAGGCATAGACGGCCGTGACGGTGACGACGACGATGGTCGAGAGGTACGGCCACAACGGCACGCGTTGTCGCCTCAGGAGGAACGCGCCCACGACCGCCGTCGGCACGAGCGCGACGTACGCGATCTGACCCGCGCGCGCCACGTGCAGGTTGCGTCCTTCGACGGTGCTGAGCTCCACGTTCTGTCCCGGGCGGTACAGGTCCCACACCCGGCCGACGCGCGCAGCCGCCACGACGGGGGCGCGGTCGATGTTGTCGCGCACGAACCGGAGTCCCTCGTTGCGCCAGAACCGAGCCCGGGCCGCCTCGTCGAGGTCCGCGGGCGGCACCGGCTGGTAGCACTCGACGGCCCAGAACCCGAGGAGCCGCCCGTCCCACGTGAGGTCGCAGTTCGCGTTGCGGATGACTTCATCCCCGTTTGCGGAGAGCAGCACCGGGACGTCGAAGGTGACGAGGTTGCGGATCGTCCACGGGGCGATCACCGCCGCAGCCGCCGCGCCCACGACGGCGACCCGGCGGAGCCGCATCGCCCACACGATGTCGCCGCGAAGCGCGAGCCAGCCGGCGAGCAGGGGCACGAACAGCAGCGCCTCACCACGCACCAACGTCGCCGCGCCGATCGACGCTCCGAGCGCGACGAGGCTCCACACGTCGTCTCGACGTCTCGCGACGTCCGCGATCAGGAGCACCGCGGCGACGGTCATCCCGAACAGCGCCTCGGGCATGAGCGCGCCGTCGATGATCCAGAGGTTCGGGTGCGCGGCCGCGAGCAGCGCCGCGCCGACCCCACCTGAAGGGCCGGCGAGGCGGAAGCCGAGCGCGCCGACCAACGCCACCGTGATCGCGCCTGCCAGGGCGCTCATCACCTTGTGGGCGAAGACCGTGTCGAAGCCGGCGACCGACGCCGCAGCGAGCCACACCGTGAACCCCGGTGGGTGGATCGCGGACGGCACGATCTCGCCCGCCTCCTGCCACCGGAACGGCTCGGCGAACCCGTGGCCGTCGGCGAGGAGGTTCGCCTGCAGGTGGTAGTAGAGCGGATCGCCTCCGCCTGGCTCCCGCGTCGCGACCTCGGCGACGACCCAGATCCGGAAGGCGAACGCAGCGAGCGCAATGGCTGCGACGGCCAGCGCCGTTCGGCGAGCCGTCGGATGTGGGCTCCTCACGTCAGTCGGGCGCGGAGCCTGCCGGCCAGTCTCGTGATCGCGATGGCTGCGGCGACAGCGAGAGCCGGTTCCGCACCGGCCCGGAAGCGGACGTTGCCGTAGGTGAGGGCAGCCGACACGGTGACCGCGACGAGCGGACCGGCCAGGAGCATTGCCATCACCGGCCGGCGGACCCTTCCGATGGCTATGCGCGCGATCCCGACGATCGCCAGCAACGACGTGAACCATCCGGCGACGATCCCCCACCGCTCCCATCGCGCCGACTTCCCCTCGAGTCCGGCGAGGAACGCCAGCTGATCGACGTCCCACGCACCCCACACGCGCAGCACACGCGCGCCGACGACAGACGGAAGGCGCCCGAGGTTGTCACCGATGTACGAGAGACCCCGGTCCATGTGCGAGCGTGCGACCGCGGCTTCACCGCTCGCCACGAGATCCTCGGTGGAGTACCCCTCGAAGCACCCGGGGCCGAAGCGCCAGTACCCGAGCAGCGACCCGTCGTAGGTGTCGTCGCAGTTGGCTCCGGCGATCACCGTCGCGGTGTTCGTCGACAGTCCGACGTTCGCGTCGAGCCTGCTCGCGTTGCGCACGCCCCAGGGCGCGGCGATCACGACCACCCCCGCCACAACCGCCGCGCCATGGACTGCAGCGGCGCGACCGCCCTGGCGCCGGAACGTCGCCGCGACCACCACGGGCACGCCGACGAGGGGGACGAGCAGCAACGCATCTGCGCGCACCAGCGCGGCCGCGCCGATGATCGCGCCGACGCCGGCGGCCGCGAGTGGCCCCGGCCGGTCGACATGGGAAGCGGCGGCGAGGAGCAGCGCCGCAGCGGCGACCACCGCAAGACCTTCGGTGAGCAACGCGGTGTCGTGCTGGACGACCAGGGGCGACGCCGCGAGCAACGCGCTGGCGACCAGTCCGGCAAGGCTGGACGCGATCCGGCGGCCGGCGAATCCGGTCAGGGCGATCGAGAGACCACCGAGCACCGCGCCGAGGTAGCGCTGGCCCCACGTGGTGTCGACCCCTGCGCGGGTGGCAACCGAGAGCACGAAGGGGTATGCCGGCCCGTACTCGGCGGTCGGGATGATCCGCCCCTCGACGCGGTCGTACGGGCGCACGTACCCGTCGCCTCCGGCGAGTCCCTCGGCCAAGAGGTGATAGGCCATCGCATCACCCGGCTCGGGTAGCGGCTTCGCCGCCGCGGCCAGGAACCCGACCCGTAGCCCCACCCCGACGAGCACGATCGTGACGAGCACGATCGTGAAGCGGCGCGCGGTCACGTCCGGCTCGCAGGCACGGCAGAGCCCGTGCCGCTCGGTCCGACGGGGATGGGCGACGCGGTACGACCCGGGCCGAGGTCCTTCAGGCGAAGCACCGGCTTCTCGACGACGACGTAGCTGATCGTGGCCGCCGCGGTGGCGCCGACGACGACGAACAGCAGGGTTTCGCCGAAGCGCCCCGAGAACTCCGGCGTACCGGTGACGCGCTGGAACCGGTCGATGAAGAACTGGTGCCACAGGTAGACGCCGTACGACACGAGTCCGAGCGATCGTGCGACGCGGGTGCGGAGGAACCAGCGGACCGCCCCGCCCCGATCGCGCTGCGGGCCGAACGCCGCGGGCAGCACGAGGAACAGGCCCCACAAGCCGTAGGTGACCTGACGGCCGACGACCTCGCCCACCGAGTAGTCGAGCGAAGACGTCGGCAGGTCGATCACGAACGCCGCGGCCGACAGCGACGCGAACGCCAGCATCCAGCTCACGAAGGGGAACCACGCGTTCGCCGTGAACGCCGTCCACGCCGGCCACACCGAGCCACCCTCTGCCGCCTGCTGCGCCGATGCGGCACTGACGACGGCGAGCAGCATGCCGAGGCCGAACTGGTCGAGGTAGCCCGGCAGCCATGTCGCCATGGTCGCTGCGTTCGCACCGGCGTGTTCGTACACCTGCCACCGGTAGATCAGCGACGCCACGATCAAGACGCCGACGAACGCCAGCTGCGGTCCGATTCGGCGGTCCGTCCTCCGGCCGATCGCCGAGGCCACGACGGCCAGCAGCGGCAGCACGACGTAGAACGAGATCTCCGTGCCGAGGCTCCACGCCTGGCTGATCGGTCCACTGACGACCGTGTCGGGGTCGTAGATGTGGACGAGTCCGAGGTGCATCAGCGCGTCGCCCACGCCCGCCCACGGCTTCGCCGAGAAGACCAGCACCATCGTCAAGGCTGCAGCCCAGTAGGCGGGGAAGATCCGCAGACCCCGGCGCCAGAAGTAGGCCCGGATACCGCCGATCGTGTCACCTCGCAGCGCAGCAGCGACGAACGGGCGATAGAGCAGGAACCCCGAGATCACGAAGAAGATCGCAACACCGCTGTCGAGGCGCGCGAAGTAGGAGCCGCCGACGACGCGGTTGGCGGTCGTGACGAACGAGACGTGGGTGACGAGCACGGCGAAGGCCGCGATGGCGCGCAACCCGTCGATGCACGGGAACCGTTCGGTCACCGGTGCGCTTGCGGCGTCACGCCAGGGGCCGACGGTCGGCGCGCCAGCGGCCAACGGCCCGATCAGCTGCGCTTCGGCAGCACCGGCGCGTCGCGCCCGGTGCCGAGACGACCCGTCTCCGCCGACGGGCCCTCCTCGTGGTACTCCTCCTCGACGTTCACCGACCAGACGTCGTGGTGCGTCCCCGTGAGGATGTTCTCGACCGTGAGCATCGCGGTGTACATCGAGTGGTCCTGGTTGTTGTAGCGGTGCATCCCGTTTCGGCCGACCGGGTGGACGTTCGGCGTGTTGGTCTCCACCCACTTCCGCAGCGTCTCGACGCGGTCGGTGTAGCCCTCGTCGTAGGTGGGGTACGCCTTCGGCACCCGCACCACGTGGCCGAGCTCGACCCTCGCCGGATCGACCAGCCCCAGGAACGCGATCTCGCGCTTCGCGAGCTCGATGAGGTCGTCGTCCGACATGGTCCACATGTCGTCGCCCTCGAACACGAAGTACTCGAGGCCGAGGCAGGTGCGCCCTTCCTTCACCATGAACGGCGACCACGACCCGTAGTTCTGGATGCGGCCGACCTTCACCTCCGGAGCGTGGATGTAGATCCAGTTGTCTGGGAAGGCGAACTCCTCCGGCACGACCAGCGCGACCGACAGGAAGTCGCGGTAGGAGATGTCGTTCGCGGCCTCGACCACCTCCGGCGGCGGCGCGGGATCCATCCCCCTCACCAGCTTCGTGAACGGCATCGACGAGATGACGTCGGTGCACGGGAACGTCGTCTCCGACCCGTCGCCGAGCTCGGCCACCACCTCGTATGCCCGGCCGCTGCGGTGGCGGATCTTCCGGACCTTGGTCTCCATGTGGACCGTGGAGCCGGCGGCGACGACCTTGTCGCGACAGACCTCCCACATCATCCCGGGCCCGTACTTCGGGTACTGGAACTCCTCGATCAGGGAGGTGATCTCCTTCTGGTTCCGCTTCGGGAGGATGGCGTTGATGATCGCCTTCTTGAGGTCGAGGTTCTTGATCCGCTGCGCGGCGAAGTCGGCCTCGAGCTCGTCGGCGGGGATGCCCCAGACCTTCTCGGTGTAGCTCTTGAAGAAGTGCTGGTAGAGCCGCTTGCCGAAGCGGGCCGTCACCCAGCCCTCGAACTTGTCCTGGTTCTTCGGGGGGCGGATCTGCGCGTAGACGTACGACAGCACGCACAGCGCGGCCTCGATCGGACCGAGGTTCCTCAGCGCGTTCGACGCCTTCAGCGGGTAGTCGTAGTACTTGCCCCGATAGAAGATGCGGCTCATCCTCGGGCGCATCAGGAAGTCGTCGTCGGGGAGGATCTCGTGCCAGAGCGCCTCGACCTCAGCGACCTTGGTGAAGAAGCGGTGGCCGCCGATGTCGAAGCGCCACCCGTCGCGTTCGACGGTCCGGCTGATGCCGCCCACCTGGTCGGTGCTTTCGAGGACCGTCGACGTGACGCCTTCCTTGGCCAGCTGGAACGCAGCGGTGAGACCGGCTGGCCCGGCCCCGATGATGACGATCTGGTGCTCGGGCATGCGGCCGTCGATCGTACCGACGACGGCTGCGGAACCTTCAATGCTGAGGAACCCTCAGGGCATCCTCAGGGCACGTACGCGCCGAGGAACGCGAGGGTCGCGTAGATCACGAACCCCACACCGCACAACGGGAGCACCACCTTCTCCGTCCACTTCGCCCGCAGCAGATCGGCGGCCGCGAGCACGAACGGGAACGCCGAGAGGCCGTACCGCTCGAGGGAGTCGAGGTTCTCGGCCGACAGCGCGGTAGCGAGGATGAGCCCGGCGAAGAGCCCGTACGACACGGGCCACCGGCGGAAGAGGACGACGAGCAGGAAGAGGAACCCGAGCGCCCACGGCAGGTGCAGCCCCGAGCCGAGGTCGGTGCCGCCGGCGAGCTGGCGGCCCGCCTCGATCAGGCGCAGCACCGGGTTCTCGAAGTCGCCTCGCCGGTCGCCCGTCTGTTGCACCGTGAACGGGCGCGTGAAGTCGCCGTACGCGACGAACGCCCAGGCCAGGTACGACAGCAGTCCGAGACCTGGTGCGACCGCGCTGGTGAGACGGAGCAGTCGCTCCTTCGTCCCGCGCGCGCGACGGAAGCCACGGAGCGCCTCGATGGTCGCCGGCACGACGAGCAGGACGCCGAGAGGGCGGCTGAGCCCGCACAGGAAGCCGGCGACGATCGCCCACCCGAAGCGCTCCGTGCGCAGCGCGTAGAACGTGGCGATCCCGAAGAGGACGAAGAGCGCTTCGGCGTAGCCCATGGTGAACACGAACGCCGGTGGCAGCAGGGCGAGCAGCCAAGCCGAACGACCGGCGAGGTCGTCGTCGCCACGCTCGTGGCGGGCGAGGCGCTCGAGCAGGAACCCGGCCGCAAGGGCAGCGAGGTTCACGATGAGGAGGACACCGCCGCGCGCGCCGAACACCGGACGGACGATGCGCCCGAGCACGGGCAGGAGCGGGAAGAAGCGCATCGACTCCCACGGCAGGTGCGAGTACCCCGACTTCACGATGCGGACGTACCAGACGGCGTCCCAGCCGATGAGACCCGATGCAGGGCGCCCCGCGGGGTCGGCCGCGCCGAGCTGGTTGACGAGGAACCGCGAGAAGGCCAGGGCGGCCACCACGGCGATGCGGGCCGTCAGCCATCCGAGGAACGGCGCGGAGGTCGCGACCGAGAGGATCGACTGCACGTCGATCCGGCCGCGGAGCGACCGCCGAGGGCGACGCCCGGACCCGCGACCGGATCCGCCTTCGGGCGGCTTGGGCGTGCGCCGTCCCTCCGATCGCGGAAGACGGATGGTCGTGCTCACGTACGGCTCACGGCGCGCTCGCGGGGTGGTACCAGAGCGCTTGACGCTCGAAGTAGTCGGTGTCGGGATCGAGCAACTGGCGGTTCCCGGGCCGGGCGTTTCCCAGCGCGTCGTTCACCCGCTCGCAGCTCTTCTCGAGCGTCCGGTAGCCCGGCATCCAGACATAGAAGATGTTCTTCCCCTTCGCCCGCTCGAGCACCGCAGCGGCGAACGCGGCTGGATCGGCGGCCCGCATCCGCTCGCCGTAATCGACCCAGTTCACGAGGCGGGGGTCGGCGAGGTCGGGGAACGTGTAGTGCTCGAACCCCTCGGGCAGCGCTCGGTGGACGTCGGGGCCCAGTTGGTCCGGGCAGTAGACGACCACGTCGCCCGGCGCTGCGCCGGCCTGTTCCATCGCGTGGATCACCTGCTCGGCTTGGGTGCGGCGTGCCGCCACGGCGTTGCGGGCCCCGCCCGCGAGGCCGAGGAGCGACGCCACGGCGAGCACGACGGCGACCAGCCTGCGGTCGGCGAAGCTCCGCAGGCCGTACGCGGCGACGAGGATGACGAGAGGGAACGCGATCGACGTGTAGCGGCTGGCCCAGGCGCTGTCGGTGGCGAAACCGACGAGCACCCCGACGAGCAGCGCAGTCGCCGCCACCGCGAAGTCGGCTCGCACGCCGGCCACCGTGCGCAGGTCGAGCTCGATCCGCCGGGAGTCGATCGCCCGCCCGAGGAGCGCCAGCACCGCGAGACCGGCCAGGACCGCGGCGAGCGCCTGGCCCTCGGGCTTGGGCCCACCGCCGAAGTCGACGAGGGTGGTGAACGCGACCTCGACCGGCCCCGGCGGCACGCCCCAGGGCGTCCCGGTGTGGCGCATCTGTGACAGGAAGGTCGGCAGCCACGGCGCGAACAGGACGACCGACCCGACGCCGATCGCTCCGGCTGCCCGCAGCGCCACCGGGCGCTTGTCGGGCCGGCGCCACGCGGTCACGAGGAGGGCGAGGCCGGTGGCTCCGACGAGGTAGAAGCTCCAGTAGTGGGTCAGCAGGAGGAGACCTGCGATGGCGCCGGAGGCGATCGTCCACCCGATCCGTGGGCGCCGGTCATCGAGCACGTTCACGAGGGCGATCCACCCGGCGGACGCCAGCAGCGCGACGAGGCTGTACATGCGGGCCTCGGTGGCGTAGCGGATCGCGAACGGAGACGTCGCGAGCAGCACGAGGGCCGCGATCCCGACCACGGCTCCGCCCCGGCGGCGGCCCATCATGAACGCGAGGGGCAACGTCGCGGCGCTGAAGAGCGCCGACAGGAGACGGACGGCGACATCCGAGGTCCCGAAGGCGTTCATCCAGCCCGCGAGCAGCACGTAGTACAGCGGCGGCGCACCGTCCTGCTCGAGCGCGCCGCGGAGGTCGCCGAGGCCGACACTCGAGATGTTGACCGTGAGCGCCTCGTCGAGCCACATGGGCGTCGACGTCCACGTGCGCAAGGCGAGCCCGGCGGCGACCACGGTGGCGATGGCGACGCGTGCCACGGCCGACCGATCGCGAACCGGCGGCCCGCCGGCGGAGGCGTCCGCATCGGCGTCGTGGCGCGATGAGGTGGCGGCGACGGACACGGACATGCGGGATACGACGCTACACAGCGGTACCCTGCTCTCAGCGCAGGGGAGCTCGCCGCGGCGGGCTGAGAGGCAGGGCGCGAGCGGCCCTCGACCCTCCGACGAGGAGAAGCCGGCCGGTAATTCGGGCGGAAGGAGGCGCAAATGGACGATTCGTTGGTGATCGCGGGCCGTGAGTTCGGGTCGCGCCTGTTCCTCGGGACCGGCAAGTTCCCGTCGAACGACGCGCTCCGCGACGCGATCGTCGCGAGCGGCACGGAGATGGTGACCGTGGCGCTTCGCCGCGTCGACCTGGCTGCGGAGGAGGACGTGCTCGACGCGATCGACACCTCGTCGGTGCTCCTCCTCACGAACACGTCGGGCGCGGTCGACGCCGATGAGGCGATCCGGCTGGCCCGTCTGGCTCGCGCCGCCGGTCTGCCGGAGTGGATCAAGCTCGAGGTGACGCCCGACCCGCGCTGGTTGCTGCCTGATCCGATCGAGACGCTCAAGGCAGCGGAGGTGCTCGTCGCCGAGGGCTTCACCGTCCTGCCGTACGTGAACGCCGACCCGGTGCTGTGCAAGCGCCTCGAGGAAGTCGGGTGCGCCACCGTGATGCCGCTCGGCGCCTGGATCGGGTCGAACCAGGGCCTGCGAACGAGGGCTGCGCTCGAGATCATCGTCGAGCAGTCGCTGGTGCCGGTCGTGGTCGACGCCGGCCTCGGTGCCCCCTCCCACGCGGCGGAGGCGATGGAGCTCGGAGCCGACGCCGTGCTCGTCAACACCGCGATCAGCATCGCGGGCGATCCGGCCGGGATGGCCCGCGCCTTCAAGCTCGGCGTCGAGGCGGGGCGCCTCGCGTTTCGGTCGGGCCTCGCCGCGTCGAGGCGCGAGGCGGCGGCATCGTCGCCGCTCACCGGCTTCCTCTCCTCGTGACCTTCACTCCGATCGAGCTCGAGTCGCGACCCGAAGGGGTCCCCGACGGCACCGCGGCCGCCGACCTCCTCGCAACCGACCTCCACGCGCTGCGTGCCCTCGTCGACCGGGCGACCGACGCCGACGTCGAGCGCTCCCTCCGCCGCCAGCGCCGCACGCTCGACGACTTCGCCGTCCTCCTGTCGCCTGCCGCCACCGCACGTCTCGAGGACATGGCCCGGCTCGCCCACGACACGACGGTTCGTCGTTTCGGCCGGACGATCCACCTCTTCGCGCCGCTCTACCTGTCGAACGAGTGCGTGTCGACGTGCACCTACTGCGGCTTCTCCGCAGGGAACGAGATCGCGCGGCGCACACTCACGCCGGAGGAGGTCGTCGAGGAGGCGCTCGAACTGACCAGGCGGGGCTTCCGCCACCTGTTGCTCGTGGCCGGCGAGCACGCCCGCATCGTCAGCAAGGACTACCTCGTCGAGTGCGCTCGCCGGCTCGCGCCGCACGTGCCGTCGCTGTCGATGGAGGTACAGGTCTGGGACACCGGCACGTACCGCCGCCTCGTGGAAGCCGGCTGCGACGGGCTCGTCGTCTACCAGGAGACCTACGACCGGACGACCTACGCCGACGTCCACCTCAAGGGCAAGAAGCGGAACTACGACTGGCGTCTCGCAGCGCCCGATCGAGGCGCAGAAGCCGGCATGCGCCGGCTCGGGATCGCGGCGCTGCTCGGGCTGCACGACGACTGGCGCATCGAGGCCATCGCCGTCGCCGCACACGCGAGGGCCCTCGTCCGCCGGTGGTGGCGCTCGGAGGTGACGGTCTCGCTCCCCCGCCTGCGTCCCGCGGCCGGAGGCTTCGAGCCGGCGGACCCGGTCGACGATGTCGCGTTCGTGCAGACCCTCTGCGCGCTCCGCCTGACGCTGCCGGACGTCGGTGTCGTGCTGTCGACACGGGAGTCACCCGCGTTCCGGGACGCGGTGCTTCGTCTCGGCGTCACCCACATGTCGGCCGGGTCGCACACCGAACCCGGCGGTTACGCCGCGCCGAGCGACGCCGAGCAGCAGTTCGAGGTGGCTGACACCCGGACGCCGGCAGAGATCGCACACGTCCTGCGAGGCGCGGGCTACGACCCGGTGTGGAAGGACTGGGAACGCACCTAGCTAGGCGTGCTCGAGGCGGCCCATGCGCGTCACTTCCTCGCCCCGGTCGGCACCCGGTTGGCGGGGCACCTGGGTCACCACCGTCACGGTGCCCTCCTTGCGCTCCCACATGACGACGTTGAGCACCGCCGAGTAGACGATCAGGCGACCGAAGAAGAACAACCAGGCGAGGATCGCGAACACGACGCCGAGGCTCCCGTACAACTGCGACGAGTTCGCGACCGTGCGGGGGACGTAGTAGGCGCCGAGCGCCTTGAGGACCTCGAAGCCGATGGCAGCGAAGATCGCTCCGGGCAGGACGGCCCTCACCGGCAGGTCGGTGTTCGGCAGGACCTTCGACGTCCAGATCCAGAGCGCGAGGTTGACGGCGAGGGCGACGACGATGCCGAGCGGGGCCAGCGCGCCGGGGAGCCAGCGCAGCACCGTGGTGATCGCCGCGGCGCCGACGAACAGCACCGCGGCGCCGCCGAGCCAGAGGATGCCGACGGCCTTGTCCTTGATCCCGCGCTCCTCCACCTGCCACACCTGGTTGTAGGCGTACTGCAGCGCTGCGACGAGACCGAGGCCCGACCACAGCAGACCGGCAAGACCGATCGGGCCGGCGACGCGCTTGCTGCCCTCCGCTGCCTCCACCGCGTCGGTCACGGCGGTGGCGGCGTCGCCCGTGAGCCCGAGCTCGCCGATGATCCGCCCTGCGACGTCTGTTCCTCCACCTGCGATGAATCCGACGATCGACACGATCACCAGCAGCAGCGGCAGCAACGACACGAAGGCCGAGAAGGTGACGGACGCCGCGAGGTTGTTGCCGTGCAGGTCGCCGTAGCGCTCCTGCAGCTTCAGCGCCACCCCGAGCGGCTTGAACCGCTCACCCGTCGCCACCAGCTTCGCCTTGAAGCCGCCCGGCTTCGCCTCGGCCCGCTCGTGGTCGGTGCCTTCCGCGACGTCCGGCACCCGGAGGTCGACGACGCGATCCGCCGGTGCTGCTGGCGAGCCTTCGCGGGCACGAACGCGGTCCCTCACCGCCTTCGCCCCGGCCGCACCCACCGCGATGGCGGCGAGCGCACCACCGAGCAGCTCGCCGATCGTGCCTCCGGACGCGACGCGCGCCTCCTTGTCGGCGCTCTTGCCAGGCCCGGGCATGGCGACGGAAGTACCCGTCATCGAATTCGCGCACACGTGCCATCGTTGAGCGGGTGAGCGGCGAGGGCACCGGCGTCTGGAGCGCGGAACGGCGGGGACTCTCGCTCGGGCTCGTGCTGACCATCACGATGCTCGCGTTCGAGAACCTCGGCGTCTCGACGGCCATGCCCGTCGTGGCGCGCGACCTCGACGGGGTGAACCTCTACGGCTGGACCTTCACGGCAGCGCTCCTTGGCAGCCTCGTCGGCATCGCGCTGGCGGGAGGGCGCGTCGACCGGGACGGTCCAGGCCGCGCGTTCGTCGGCGGGTTGCTCCTCTTCACGGCGGGCATCGTGGTGGCCGGGCTCGCGCCGACGATGAAAATCCTCGTCGCCGCTCGCTTCGTCCAGGGACTCGGCGTGGGCGCGGTGCCGGCCGTCGTCTACGCCTCGATCGGCCGCGCGTTCGAGGAACGGGCGCGGGCGCGGATGTTCGCCCTCCTCTCGACCGCCTGGGTGGTTCCGGGTCTCATCGGGCCCGCGGTCAGCGGTGCCGTGGCCGAGTCGATCGGTTGGCGGTGGGTGTTCTTCGGCGTGCTCCCGCTGGTGCCGGTGAACGCGGCCCTCACCGCGCCCGCGCTGCTCCGCCTCGGCCCGCCGCCGTCGGAGTCGGTACCGGAACGCGATCGGCGCACGGTGCCGTTCGCGATGCTGCTCGCGCTCGCGGCCGCGTTCGTGGTCGGCGGCCTCAACAACGGCACGCTGCTCGGCGCGCCGTTCGTGATCGTTGGGATCGTGGCGGCGGTGCAGCCGCTTCGCCGCCTCCTCCCTCCCGGCACGGTGCGCGCTGCGCCCGGCATACCCGCCGCCGTGGCGACCCGCGGCATGACGACGCTCGCCTTCTTCACCGCTCAGGCGTTCCTTCCGCTCACGCTCACCGAGCTGCGCGACCAGCCGGCCACGTTCGCCGGCATCGCCCTCACCGTCTCGACCCTCACGTGGACAGCCGGCGCGTGGCTGCAGGACAAGCGCGGACACGTGTGGGGACGCCGCACCTTGGTCGTCGCCGGGCTCGGCGTGCTCGTCGCCGGCATCGCCTCGACGCTGCTGTTGGTGTTCGACGAGGTCCCGGTGGGCCTCGCCGTCGTCACCTGGGCGGTCGCCGGCCTCGGGATGGGGATGGTCTACAGCGGGCTGTCGCTGATCGTGCTCGCCGAGGCGGCCGTCGGCGAGGAAGGGCGGGCCAGCTCGTCGCTCCAGCTCGCCGAGCAGATCTGCATCGCCATGGGGACAGGACTGGCCGGCGCGGCCGTCGCTGCAGCCGACCGATCGGGACGCCTCCTTCCCGGATTGGCCGTCGCGTTCGGTCTCGCCACCGCAGCCGCTGTGGCCGGCAACGTCAGCGCTCGACGGATCAGGACGTCAGACGCGGCCGACGCAGAGGAGCTCGTCCCGTCGCCGCTGGGCCTCGTGCCGGACCCGCTCGATCCGGGTCTCGAGTCGGGGCGCCCGTGACTTCATGTTCTAGATGTCGCCCGAATAGGTGTCGCAGTCGTCGGGGTCGCCGCTCTCGTAGCCCCTGTTGAACCACGTCATGCGCTGCTTCGACGAGCCGTGGGTCCAGCTCTCGGGGTTCACACGGGCGCCGGCCTGGCGCTGCAGGCGGTCGTCGCCAACGGCGGCGGCGGCATCGAGCCCTTCCTCGAGGTCGCCTGGCTCGAGGATGCCTCGGCGGTAGGTGGAGTACGCCCACACCCCCGCGAAGCAGTCGGCCTGCAGCTCCTGGCGGATCGACAGCTCGTTCGCCTGATCGGGGTTGCGCTGCTGGAGCTGGCGGACCCGGTTGCTGACCCCGGTGATGTTCTGGACGTGGTGGCCGATCTCGTGCGCGATCACGTACGCCTGGGCGAAGTCGCCGGGCGCCTGGTAGCGCGCCCGCAGCTCACGGAAGAAGTCGAGATCGATGTACGCGTTCTTGTCGAGAGGGCAGTAGAAGGGGCCGGTCGCTTCTTGGCCCACGCCGCACGCGGTGCGGGTGGCACCTTCGAACACGACGAGCTTCGCGGGTTCGTACGTCCGCCCGGCCTGCTGGAACAGGTCGGCCCACGTCGACTGCACGTCGTCGAGCACGAAGCTGACGAAGTCGACGACCTCGGCGTTCGCGTCCTGGGCACGAGGGATGCCTTCACCATCGGCTGCGGGCGCGGTCGGGAGGCCGTCGACGCCTGTTCCGATGTCGAAGCCGCCGTCGCCGCTGCCGAGCAGGTTGTTGCCGCCGAGGCAGGTGCCGAGGACGAGCAGGAGGAGGAACGGGATGCCGAGGCGGCCCATGCCCCCGCCCATCGGGATCGGGAAGCCCATGCCGCCCCCACGACGACCGAAGCCGCCACCCGTGCCGCCGAAGCCTCCCTGGCCACGGCGATCCTCGAGGTGACGGCTCCGACCTTGCGAACGAGACCAACGCACGCCTCCTGCGTCCCCTCGGGGGAGGCGACGCAAACGCGGCGTACGTCCGACCTACTTGGGCTGGAAGCGGATGCCTCCGTCGACCCGGATGGTCTGCATGTTCATGTAGGTGTTGGTGATGAGCTCGAGCGCCATCGTGGCGAACTCGTCTGCGGTGCCGAGTCGCTTCGGGAACAGCACGTCGCGCCGGAGGTTCTCCTTGAACGCCTCCGAGCCCTCCCCCTGGCCGTAGATCGGGGTGTCGATGAGGCCCGGCGCGATGCAGTTGACCCGGATGCCGACGACAGCCAGGTCGCGGGCCATCGGATGCACCATGCCGATCACGCCGCCCTTCGATGCCGAGTAGCTCACCTGGCCGATCTGGCCTTCGAGGCCGGCGACCGACGACACGGTGACGATCGCACCGCGCGACCCGTCTTCGTCGACGGGCTCGGTCCGGCTCATGGCCGATGCAGCGAGCCGCACGCAGTTGAACGTGCCGACGAGGTTGATCTCGAGCACCCGGCGGAAGAGGTCGAGGTTGTGGGCGGAGTCGTACGACCCGTCCTTGCCGATCGTCCGGGTGGCCATGCCGATGCCGGCGGCGGTCACGAGGCTGCGGAGGGGACCCATCTCCAGGGCGGTCTCGCACGCCTGGGTGACCTCTTCGGTGTTGGTCACGTCGGCCTTGACGAAGGCGCCGCCGATGTCCGACGCGACCTTGTTCCCCTTCTCCTCGTTCATGTCGAGGACGACGACCTTGGCGCCGCGGGCAGCGAGGAGGCGGGCAGTGGACTCGCCGAGTCCGGAAGCACCGCCGGTGACGATGGACGAAGTCCCGTTCAGATCCATGGGCATGGCGGCACTCTATTTGTGCACGGCCCGTGCAGTCATTTCGAAGCGACGGTCGCCGCGAGCGTCGCTCCGAGCTCCCAGCAGCGGTCGAGGTCGTCGCGTGCTGGGTGGCCGGTGACGACGACATCGGTTGCGACCCGCCTCCACCGCAGACCGGTCACGATCTTCTCGATCGCCCGCTGGGCGCCGGCGACGTCATCGTTGCCGTGGAGGAACGACCCGAACGGGCGTCCGACGGTGGCGTCGAGGCACGGGTAGTAGATCGTGTCGAAGAAGTGCTTCAACGCACCGCTCATGTAGCCCAGGTTGGCCGGCGTCCCCAGGAGGTAGCCGTCGGCTTCGAGCACCTCGGTGGCAGAGCACACGAGGGCGGGCCGCACCACGACCTCGACGTCCTCCACGTCGTCGGTCCGCGCACCACGGACGACGGCGTCGACCATCGCGTGCACGTTCGGCGACGGCGTGTGGTGCACCACGAGCAGGCGACTCATCGGGCGAACCGCGGCAACGGGAGGCGGTCGGCGAACTTCGTGGTGACGGGGCCGACCACTGCCGAGAGGAGGACGAAGGCGGCGGCGAGTGCGCCGAGCTCGCGTCCGTAGGCGCTGGCGGCACCCAAGCTGGCGATGACGATCGAGAACTCGCCCCTCGCGATCAGCACGGTGCCGGCGCGCACACGGCCGCGTACTCCGACACCGACCGCGGCCGCCGCGTACCACCCGGTCGCGACCTTCCCTGCGCCTGCGATCACGAGGAGAGCGACCGCGGCCGGGAGGGCGGTGACGATCGACCTCGGGTCGATCTGGAAGGAGAAGAAGAGGAAGAACAAGGCCGCGAAGAGGTCGCGCAGCGGGCCGATGAGAGCGCCTGCTCGAGCCTGCACCGGTCCCGACAGCGTGAGTCCGACGAGGAACGCCCCGATAGCGGCAGACACCTCGGCCTGCTCGGCCAGCCCTCCCACGAGCAGGGTGATGCCGAAGATCGCCAGCAGCAACGATTCGTCGGGCGCAGGATCGAGCAGCGTCGACAGCCGGCCGCCCCATCGCAACGAGACAACGAGGATGACCGAGACCGCGGTGAGGGCGACGGCGACGGTCACGGCGGTCGCTCCGAACGTCCGGCCGACGACGAGCGCGCCGACGACGGGCAGGTACGCAGCCATCGCGAGGTCCTCGATGACGAGCAGGTTGAGGATGGGTGGCGTCTCACGGTTACCGAGGCGCTCGAGGTCGCCGAGCACCTTGGCGATCACACCCGACGAGCTGATCCAGCACACGCCGCCCAGCAGGAGCGCCGTGGTCGCGTCCCAGCCGAGCACCAGGCCGAGCGCGAAGCCCGGGGTGAAGTTGCAGACCGCGTCGACCACGCCCGTTCGTCCGCCGGTGCGCAGGCCGTGGCGGAGCTCGTCGCCGGTGTACTCGAGGCCGAGCGTGAGCAGGAGGAGCAGCACGCCGATCTCGGCGCCGAGCGAGATGAAGTCGGCGCTCACGTCGAGAGGAGCGAATCCTCCTTCGCCGACGAAGAGACCGGCCAGGAGGTAGAAGGGGATGGCGGTGATGCCGAGCCGGGCCGCGAGCCTCGCGAGGATCGACAGCACGAGCACCACCGCGCCGATCTCGAGGAACGCTATGGCGGCGTCGCCGCCTGCTGCAGCGAGCAGCGGCTGTGGTGCCGATCTCAAGGAAGCAGCAGCCGGCGGAGCTGCTCGAGCCCCTCGGGAGTACCCACGGCCACGACGGTGTCGTGCGGCTCGAAACGGTGCTCGGGCCCGGGAGCCGGAATCGTCGTGTCACCGCGCAGCACCGCAACGATCGATGTGCCCGTGCGGGTCCGGAATGCGCCCTCCGCGATCGTGGCGTCCTTGAACGGCGACGCTTCGGTGAGGGTCAGCCACTCGATCGCCAGTCCCTCGACCTGTTGCCGCATGACCGTGAGCACCTCGCTCACCTGGCTCGCCCCGAGCAGTTCCGAGAGGGTGCGGCTGTCGTCGGTGGTCAGCTGGACGACGGTGCCTGCTGCGTCAGGGTCATCACGGTCGTAGACGACCAGTTCTCGCCGCCCGCTGCGATGAGCGATGACCGCGACGCGCTCGCCGCCTTCGGTCTCGAACTCCAAGCGGACGCCGACCCCTGGGAGCCGTGTCTCGCGCACCTCCGACATGGCAGCCAGTGTTGACCAAAACGTGCCGCTCGTTCGACTCGGTGGACGGGGCGCGTCACGCTACCTTTCCTCCACCAATGGCCAGGCGGGGAGATGCGTGGATGACGTCCGGGGTCGCGGCCGTGCTCGGCCTCGTGCTCGCCGACGCCGCCTTCGGACGGGAGATCTCGTTCTACGGGACCCTCGCCATCGGGCCGTACCTCGCGTCAGCGGGGTCGACGGTTCCTCGCACCGCTGCGGTCAGCGGCCTCGCGGTGGCGGCTGCCGCGTTGCTCGCCTGGTACAACGACGACAGTTCCGCGGAGGCGACGGTGCGCATCATCGCCCTCGCACTTGCGTCCGCTCTCAGCCTCTTCGTCGCCCGCCAGCGGATCCAGAGGGAGCGCCGTCTCGCCGACGTCACGGCCGTGGCGGTGGTGGCGCAGCACGCGCTGCTTCGGCCCGCCCCCGCACAGGTGAAGAACTGGGGGTTCGCGGCCAGGTACGAGGCGACGACGGAGTTCGGTGTGGGCGGCGACCTCTACGACGTGTCGTTGCACCCGGACGGGTCGATCCTCGTGCTCGTGGCCGATGTCCAGGGAAAGGGACTGCACGCGGTCCGCACCGCGGCGGAGGTGCTCGCTGCGTTCCGGCGTGCGGTCTTCAGCGCGCCGACCCTCGCCGACCTTGGCGAGCATCTCGACGAGGCAGTATCCGTCGCCACCGACGACGAGGGGTTCGTCACCGCGGTCGTCTGTCGGTTCAGCGCGGGGGGACGGGTGGAGGTCGCCAACTTCGGTCACCCGCCCCCGATGCTGGTGAAGGCGACGGGGGTCGTGCCGCTCGAGCCTTCGTCGTATCAGACGCCGCTCGGGCTGAAGCCGTCGGTGACGGTGGAGGCGATCACGCTCCTCCCGGGCGAGCGCCTCCTCATCTTCACCGACGGCCTCACCGAGGCGCGGAACACCGCGAGGGAGTTCCTCGGCGTCGACCCCCTGTTCTCGTGCAAGGTGTCGCAGGACGCCTCCGACTGTCTCGACGAGTTGGTCGAGACGGCCAAGCGTCACACCGGTTCCTCGTTGCGCGACGACCTCACCCTGCTCGCCGCGACGCTTCTCAACGAGTAATCGGCTTCGGCGGGTGGCTCGCGGGCGGCTGCACGCGACGAAGCCCCCGCCGTGGCGGGGGCTTCGTCGGGTTGGGGAGGTTGGTTGGTGGCCGGCTCAGTGGGCGGCGACGGGGTCGACGTGGACCTTGCGGGCCAGCGTCGGGATGGCCAGGCCCGCGAGGGCGAAGCCGAGTCCGCCGACGGCGATGCCGGTGACCGCGATCATCAGGCCGAGGCCCATCACCAGGTCGGCGACGTTGAAGGCCATGATCGAGGTGTAGAGGCTGGTGCGCAGCGCCGAGGCCTGGAAGGCGACGTTGCGGAGGGGGTTGGCGACGGGCTTGCCGTCGGCGCCCTTGAGCGCCTCTTCGGGGTCGCTGGTGCCGGCGGGGTCACCGCTGGCGACGGCGAAGCGGCCCATCTCGGAGTAGGTCAGCCCGCCGGTCGACTCGAGCGCGTGCTTGTCGATGATGTCGGCCATCGACTGCGCAGTGCGCGGATCGTCCACCCGAGCGTTCGGGATCGAGGCGTCCTCGGGCGTCGTGATGTTCTGGGCGAGGAGCTCGTCCTTGACCTGTTCCTTGGCGTCGTAGCCGCGGAAGGTGGTGTAGGCACCGGCGGCGAGGAACACGACGCCGAGGACCATGAGCAGGATCGGGAAGACCTTCTTCATTGCTGTTCTCCTTGGGGTGTGTCGAACTGATCTCAGGATCAGCGATCGACCCACCGGGGTGGCACCAGCCGAACCGCACAGCCGCGGGGGTCGAACGTCCCGACCACCTCGGGACCCCAGGCAGCGGTGCTCGCTCGTGAAATGGCGCACGATGAGGCGGTGACCGGGAACCACCTGGCATGGACCCCGAGCGGGCAGCAGGGCACGCCCTGTTCTCCGGTGGGCCCCTCCGTGGCCGCCGATGCCGCGCTCCGACGCCGCGTCCGGCCGGGCCGGGAGGCCCGCTCGAGTGAGGGGGCACGCACCGTGTCGAACCGGTGCGTGCCCCTGGCTTTTCGAGACCCCGGTCAGGCGCCGGGCCGGCCGTAGTAGGCGGCGTCACCGAACGCGAAGACGCCGCCGTCGGCCGCCGTCATCCAGTAGCCGCCACCCGTTGGCGTCGCGGCCATCGAAACGATCGGCTGCACGAGGCGGAGCGACCCCGTCGACCCGAAGAACCTCGCGTCGCCGAAGGTGAAGATCCCGCCGTCTGCCGCCACGAGCCAGTACCCACGGCCGGACGGCGTCGTCGCCATCCCCACGATCGGCTGGTTCAGACGGATGTCGCCGGTAGAGCCGAAGAAGCCGGCGTCGCCGAAGGTGAAGATGCCGCCGTCACGAGCCGCGAGCCAGTACCCGTTTCCCGAGCGGGTGCTCGCCATCGCGAGCACGGGCTGGTTGAGGCGCAAGCCGCCCGTCGAGCCGAAGAAGCGCGCATCGCCGAACGTGAAGACGCCCCCGTCCGTCGCCGTGAACCAGTAGCCGGCTCCGGTGGGCGATGGGGCCATCGCCACGACCGGCTGGTTCAGACGCATCGCCCCGGTGGAGCCGTGGAAGGGCGCGGCTCCGTAGGTGAAGACGCCGCCGTCGCGTGCGACGAGCCAGTACCCGTTGCCGCTCGGGTGCGCCGCCATCGTGATCATCGGCTGGTTCAGGCGCACGCCGCCAGCGCTGCCCGCGAACGGCGCTCGGCCGAAGCTGAACACGCCGCCGTCGGCGGTGGCGATCCAGTAGCCCGCGCCCGAAGGATGAGCCGCCATCGACACTGCCGGTGCGTTGAGACCTCCCGTCGGCGTCGCCGCCGACGAGCCCATCCGCACCGTGCCGTCGCCAGCGATGGAGATCCGCTCGACGGACATCCGGCGTTGACCCTGCGTGTGGCAGGTCCCCTCCGACTGGCACTGCGGGTAGGCCGGATACGTCGTGTACGGCGCGTTCCACCAGTGGAACGCGAGCCACGGCGAGCCGCTCGTGTCGCTGAACGCGGAGGGCCCGCCGGGGCCGAGCCGTGCGCCGTGCGACCCGAGGAGCGGGCCGCCCGTGGTCCGCTTCGTGCACGGTCCGAGGGGGCCGGCGCAGGTGGCGTAGCCCGTCGCGTAGGCGGCGCTCGTGTGGTGGTTCGCGGAGTAGAAGAGGACGAGGGCCCCGCCTGAGCGGAGCATCGACGGGTTCTCGATGACGCCCGCTTCCCAGGATTCGGTCGCCTGCAGGAGGATCGCCGGCGACGAACCGGGCGCGAACGACGTCCCCTCCGGCGTCAGGCGCCGCGACCAGATCTTCGTCGGAGCGCGACCCGGGATGCCCTCGCTCTTCCAGAGGAGGTAGGGCGTGCCGTCGGCGTCGACGAACGGCTGGGGGTCGATGGAACCGGCAGGGTCGCTGTCGCACACGAGCGGCCCGGTGCTGTCGTCGACGAACGGGCCGAGCGGCGAGCTCGACGTCGCGACGGAGATGCAGAAGCGGCCCGGCGAACCGAGCTCGACGCGCACGGTGTAGAAGGCGACGTAGCGGCCGCCGATGCGCTCGACACCGGGCGACCACACCTCCTTCGTCATCCGCCCGCTGACGCCGGGACGATCGACACCCCACCGCGCCGGATACGGCAGCGCGTCGTTGAAGTAACGGTCGCGGTTGAGCGGCGCGCCGGGGTCGTACGCCGGTCGGGCGACCCACGTCGCGAGGTCGGTGGAGGTCATGACCGGCAGGTACGCCCCGCCGGTGGAGGTGCCGTAGGCGTAGTACGTCGACCCCACCCGGAGCACCGACGGATCGGGGAAGTTCTGGTTGTACGGCTTCGACGGCTCGAACCAGGGCGCGCCGGCGTACGCGCCTGCGGGGATGGCGCCCACGAGCGACGCCAACAACGACATGACGAGCGCGAAGAGCCACGCCCCGCGCATGCGAGCGATCACCCGATCGGTGTACCGGATGTCGCCTGCCGGCGCGCACGCTCACCGAGATGCGTCCCGTAGTCGCCGCGTCGCCGCCTACGCGTCGCCCGAAATGGAGCCTCTGCCAGCGACGACCCTCAGCGCATGGTCGAGCAGCAGGTCCCGATCGGCGGATCCGCCGGCGCGCGCGAGCGCAGACGGCATGGCACCAGACAGCCAGAGCACCACGAACCCGTGGACCGCCGACCACAGCGCGGCTACCACAGCGTCGATGTGTTCGTCTTGCTGCCACCCGTCGCCCTGAGCTTCCCCGACGAGCTGCGACAACACCTGCAACGCCGCTGCGCTCTCCGCAGTGAGCTCAGCCGATGCCGCCGCGCGCCCGATGTGCTGGAACATGAGCTCGAACACCCCGCGATGAGCGAACGCGAAGTTGACGTACCCGCGTGATGCACACATCAGCCGGTCGAACGGGGCGCATCCGGCGGGAGCCGACGCGACCGCTTCGACGATCGACTCACGCAGATCGCGAAAACCTTCTGCTGCCACCTCAGCCAGCAGGTCGCCGAGGCCAGGGAAGTGTCGCAACGGCGCACCGTGAGAGACACCGGACCGGCGGGCGATCTCCCGGAGCGTCAGACCTTCGAGCCCACGCTCCTCCAGATGCATCCGCGCCGCCGCCAACAACCTCGTTCGTGTGTCCTCGCCGCGCACCGTGGAAGTCTCCCATCTCCCGCCTCCGATGTTGACAGTGTCTACACGAATGTAGACAATGTCTACATCGGAGGCGGGGTGGATGGAGGGGCGCGCTGCGATGCATCACACGACGAAGAGCGACCTCGAGGTCGAGGTCAACACGGCCGGCGCATCGATCGACGCCCATCTCCTGATCGACGTGTTCTCGCGACACGCACGGCGCTGGGTCGAGGGCATCGCAGCCACGCCGACGAGTGAGTGGGAGCGGCCGACGCGCTGTGCCGAATGGAGCTTCCGCGACCTCGTTCACCATCTCGTCACCGTGACGGAGCGGGCTGCCCGCATCCTCGATCCGCGCACAGGTCCTGACGACCGCACCTTCGGTGAGATCGACCCCAGGATCACGCCTGATGAATGGATCCGCGCCGACGGCGTCGTAGGCCCACGGCGCCTCCTCGAGAGATACGAGGAGGCAGTGGGCGATCTCGCCCGTTCCGTCGGAGCACTCGCTCGGTCCGGAACCGAGTTCGACGTGCACACGCCGATCGGGCTTCGTCCATGGCCGATGCTCGTCCTTCATGGGCTCTGGGACTCGTGGGTCCATCAACGTGATGCCGGCTGGTGCTTCAGCAACGACGACACTGGCGTCGTGCATGAGCTTCGACTGGCGGCGGCGTACGCGCTCTTCCTGACCGGAACGACGGCCGCCTCCTATGGTTACAACCTGTCGTTGACCATCGACACCGACCAAGCGGGAGGACGTTGGCACGTACGAGTCGGACCAGACGTGACCGCAGCGGTCGAGTCCATTGCGAGGCGCCCGACTGAACCCGCGGAGCTCGTTGCGAGGTGCGCCTCCGCGGAGCTCGTCGACTCGCTGTCCGGGCGTGGTGCGCCCCTCGAAGATCTGCTCGACGGCAACGCGTCCGCCGCAGCGCCCTTGAAGCTCGTCGGTCTGTACTTCAACGGACGGCTGTAGCCGGCACCGGTTGCCGTCGCGCTTGTCGCGACTTAGTGTCGGCCGGTCGTTCTGGGGGGCCGTCATGGCACAGCTTGTGGGTACGCAGGTCGACGCCGCGGACCGCAATGGATCCTTCGGGTCAACGCACCCCCGCTTGTCGACCCGCGTCACTGACCGCCTCGTCGACAAGATCGGGTGGGACGACCGCCACCGTGCCCTCGCCTCGCACCCGATGTTCAGGCAGTGCTCGCGATCGGAGATCCGATGGCTGGTGAGACGCGGCGACTTCGTGCACGTCGAGGCGGGCGAGAGGTTGTGGGCGAAGGATCGTGCCGCTCACTGGCTGCTGGTGCTGTTCACGGGCGCGCTCGACCTGCGCGAGGGCCGTCGAGTCCGTCACGTCACCGCTCCAACGCAGGTCGGCGCCGAGCTCATCCTCGCGTTCGCACCGACGCCTGCCACGGCGACGACGTCGACGGGCGTGGACGCCTTCGCACTCAACCGGGGCCATCTCCTCGGCATCGCCCACCTGCGGTCGATCCGCGCTGGCCTCGGACTCCCTGTCGACGACGCCAGCTACCTCGAGTGGGTCAGAGCGATGCGGGCGCAGGCCGACGCCGCATGGCGACGAGTGCAGGTGCGCCGCGGCCCCGACATCAAGAGCAACGTCTTCCCATCGTCGTTCCGCGTCTACACCCGCACCGAGACGGGACAGCTGACGAGGTTGGTGATCGGTCCCCAGGTGGCGCGGACGCGGACGCCGCCGCCTCCGCCGGCCCGCCTGTCGCGGCGCGCCGTCACTGCGATCGCTCTCACGTTCGTCAGCGTCGCGGCGACGTTCGGGCTGACCTACCGACCTCCACTGGCGATCGCTCGACCAGGCGTGGCCATCGACGTGACGCGCGACATCACTGTCGACGGAGTGGCCACCGGTGAGGTCAACGGCCGCTACCTGCTGCTGCCGGTCGAGTACGACCGCCCTCCGCTGTTGCTGCTCGCGTGGCAGATGATGCACGGGGCCGATCCGCTCCGGTGGGCCGACGACGCCGAGCTGCGGGCGGCGCGCGAAGAGCACGCACGGTCGAAGACGGCAGCTGTCAGCGCTGCGCTCGCTGTGGCAGGAGTCGACAACGAGCGCGTGCGCGTCGACATCCGCTCGCGGGGGCTCACTGGCGGCTCGGCCGCGCTCGTCTACGCGCTCGTGCTAGCGGACATGCTCGACGCGAAAGACAACGCTCGTGGGAGGACCATCGCGGCGACAGGCGCGCTCGACGAGGCCGGGCGCATCTGGCCCGTGCATCACACGCGACTCAAAGCAACCAGCGCGTCGCGAGGCGGTGCCGACCTGTTGATCGTTCCGTCAGGACTGGACGCGCACAACTTCCGGGCCGTGCTCACGGCAACGTCTCTGGGTGAGGCACTCGAGCTGCTGTCTCGGGCGCCTTCGTGATCGCTGGTTCGAGCTTCGACGCACGAGATCAGGTGAACTTGCGAGTGCCCGAGACGAGCATTCGCTCGTCGACCTTGTCGAGCGAGACGCTGCCCTTCGCGCCGAGCGTCATGCCGTCCTTGCGCTCTTCCGCCTCTCCGCTGACGCCGGCCAGGCGTGTCGCGTTCGTGATCGTCACCGAGTAGGTAGCCGTCTTCGGCAGTTCCTTGAACTTCTTCCGAGCGAGAGCGACCGTGGAGTCGACAGACACCTGGTCGGGGTTCATGAAGTGCGCATCGAGTGCGTTGGTGAGGTCGTTGACGTTGTCGACCTGAATCGACGCAGCTGCCTTCAGTGAGCCACTGTCGCCCTCGAAGTACTTGAGCTTGTCGCCGAGGAGAGCGACCCCGTCGACGCCGAGCAGGCGCATGAAGTTCGCGGGGTTGAACCCTGCACGAGCGAGGCCGAGCTCGACGTCACCGCGGACGGAGTTGACGTTGATGCCGTCGATCACGGGGTCGTACGCCAGCCCGAGGTTCACGCCGGCGCTCGCGCTCCCGCCGACGGACACACCGGAGATCACGCCGTTGTCGATCTCTGCTGCGCCCTCGCCGAAGATCTTCCCCCCGACCTCGAGCGTCGACTTCTCCTTGCGTTCGCCCGTCTTCTCGTCGGTCTCGTAGGTCACCCCGGCCGACGTGCTGACCTCGGCGCCGGCCTTCCCCGAGAGCTTGCCGATGGCGTCGTTCGCCACCTCGCCCGAGACCTGCACACCGGAGGCGACGGTGAACTTCTTCGACACCAGGTTGTCGGAGAAGACCTCTTCGATCATCGCGTCACCGACGATGCCCCACGACTGCGGGAGTGCGGCCGAGCAGCCCATGGCGCCGAGGAGCGCGACGACGCCACCGAGGCCCGAGCAGTTCGTCTTGCCGGCGGTGAACCCGTAGGTGAGCTGCGATTGGCCCCGGATGCCCAGATCCGCGTCGGCTTTCGTGCCCGTCTGCCCCGATCCCATCTTGGCCATGCCCGGCATGCCGCTACCGCCCTTGAGCTTGTCCCACGACAGGGCCTTGACCTTCGGACCGAGCCCCGGCGTGTCGACGTTGATCTTGGCGTCGTTCGCCTCGCCGACGCCTTCGTTGAGGTAGAGCGCGGCGTCACCGGTGATCGCGACCTGGAACGACTTGCCTCCGTCGTTCGGCCCGGCACCGTCCTTGCCCACCTGCCCGCTGCCGACCCGTATGACCTCGACGATCGCGCCCTTGCCGACCTTGAGGTTCGCCGGGACGCCGAGCTCGTGCAGCGGTACGACGAGCTCCGCTGCCGCGGTCAGCTTCAGGCTGCTCTTGTTGCCCTCGCCGAGGTTCGGCAGGTACTGGGTCGCGCATGCTTCGGCCTCGTCGCCGACTGCGGCGCAGACCTCGCCCGCCTTCTTCTTCGCGACATCGACGGCCGCCTTCTTGTAGCCATCGACCTTCTTCTTGGCCGCGGCGGCGAGATCGGATGCGCCCTTCTTCCACTTCTCCGGGATCGCATCCTTGATCTTCTTCCAGCCGGCCGCGAGCTTCTTCTTGAGGTTCGCCCGCCACTCCGCGGCCTGCTTGCGTCGCTCGGCAAGCTTCTTCAGCGCGGCGTCTGCCTTGGCCTTCGCGAACTTGACGAAGCGATCCTTCGCCTTGCCGGCGAGGTCGAGGAGCTGCGGACCGTACTTCGCGATACCTGCGGCTGCCGCGATGAACGGAGCGCCGAGCCCCATGATCACGCCCTTGAGCGGTGCGGGTAGCGCCGTCCAGAACGCCGACACCTTGGCCTTGATCTTCTCGATCACGCCGGGCCCCTTGTCGCGAAGGCCCTTGCCGATCTTGTCGAGCAGCGCCTTGCCCTTGTCGGCGATCTTCCCGACGCGCTCGGTGAAGTTCTTCTTCCTTCGCTCGAACTCCTCGGATGCCGCCTGCTTCGCCGCGTCGATGCCCTTCGAGATCGCCTGGCCGACTCCCTCGACCTTCTTGTTGATCGCGTCGACGGTGGGCCCGACCGCTTCCTTGATCGCCTCGCCAACGCCCTTGATCTTGTTGCCGACCTTGGTGGCGACGCCCTTGATCCCCTTGGCGACGTCGTTGCCGAAGGCGATGATGTCGTCGACCGGGATGCCCGTCGCCTTCGACACGACGCCGGCTGCGCCGCGAAGGACCTTGCCCGGTATCCCGTCGACGATGGCGCCGATGTCGGTGGTCGGGCAGTTCCACTTCCCCTTGGCGACATCGGCGGTCTTGGTGACGTCCTTCGTGATCCCGGCGGCCGCCGCACCTCCGGCCTTCGCCGCGGTCTCCGCGACCTTGCTCTCCGCCGCTACGGCGGTCGACTCGCCGATGGCGACCTTGGCCGGCGAGAGGAGCGGTTCGGCGTCGCCCGCCATCTTCGGCAGCTCGTTCGACCGGTGCTCCGCGTCCTGCGACACCTTCGCGCCGGCCTGTTCCGACGCCGAGCCTTCCTTCGTCAACGCCTGGTCGGCCTTCGTGCCCTGCTGCTCGACCGTCCCCTGCGTCTTCTCGAGTCCCGTCGATTCCTTCGCCTCGTCGCCGGTGATCTCACGCTCGGCGTCTTCGACCTTGCCCGGCGCCTCCCGCGCCTTGGCTTCCGCCTCGGCCTCCGCTTTGCCCTTCTCGCCGAAGATGGCGTTGTTCACCCAGCTGGGAAGGACCGCTGCAGCGGCGTCGGAGAGGAAGTCGCGCTGGACGGGCGTGTCGGGTACGGCGTTCTCGAGGCGTTCTTCCGCCGGGCAGTCACACGCCTTGGGCCCACACCGCTGGACGCGGATCGGCTTCCGGACCGGACGCCGACGAGGCGGTCCCGGCGCAGTCATCATCCGCTGCACCGCGGCGTTCCCGGCCGCGCCCTGCAACGCGGTGAGCATCCGCTGCCGTGATCCGGCGTCGCTCGTCTGCAGGAGCTGCAGCGTGGGCGCTGCGTTGAGGGTGATGACGCTGGGCGGCGCAGCCCGCGGCACTGGCGTCGCGTGGGCAGGAGGCGACGTGGCACGACTGCGAGCGCCAGCGGCTACCCCCACCAAAGAGGGACCGTACTCCTCACCGGTTGCCCGATCGGGCAATTCCTGCCCTCAGAGGTCGCAGGCTGTAGCGGGCGAGAGTGCGTCGCCGTGGTGCGCCCTGCGCGTGCTCCTCCTGCGGCGCGCGCGACGTCCTGTACCCGATCGATGTCATCCAACGTCATCCGCCGCACTGCCACCGCGCACGTCGTCCAGGGCGTCGATCAGAGCGTCGCAGCGAGATCACGGCGGCTCGTGGTAAGTGAGTGGACGATCACCGTGACCATGCACGCTTCCAGGTTCTCCAGCTTCGACGGCACGTCGATCCACTACCTCGACCTCCACGACGAAGGCGACGTACCAACGGTCGTCATGCTCCATGGGTTCGGCAGCGACGCGCAGGCGAACTGGGTGGACACGGGCATCGCCGAGCGTCTCACTCGCGCCGGCTTCCGAGTGGTGATGCCCGACGCTCGCGGTCACGGGGCGTCCGACAAGCCACACCACGAAGACGCCTATCGTCCGCCAGCCATGGCTCGCGACGTCTCGTCGCTCATCGACCATCTCGGACTCGGGGCCGCGCACCTCGTCGGGTACTCGATGGGGTCGACCACCGCCATCAACGCAGCGACGCTCGACGCACGAATTTCCAAGCTGGTCCTCGGCGGTGCCGGCTCGGCGCTGCTCCACGCCGACAGCGAGCCGTTCAGGCGGCACCGGGCGAAGACAGCGGCGGTGCTCGAGCTCGACGAGCCGGGCGACGATGTCGACACCGCTGCGCTCGCCTTGCGGAGGTTCGTGGAGGAAGGAGGTGGCGACCGTCTCGCCATGGCGGCGGTCATGCGGGCCGAGGAGGGACTCGTGGCAGGAGCCCTCGGCATCGCGAACCCCGTGCTCGTGATCAGCGGACGCGACGACTCCTCGTCGGGCGACCCGCACGCGCTCGCGAAGTTGTTGCCGAACGGCCGAGCGGAGCACATCGCGGGGCATCACCTCAGCGCCGTGCGCGACCCGGCGCTTGCAGAGCACATCATCGAGTTCCTACGCCCGTGACCTGGCTATGAGCGCGCCCAGATGCGGAGCCGCCCGACCTCGCGCCACCCCGGCGGAACGAGTGGACCGAAGGCGCACACGCCGACGCCCGCGCCGGCCCAGGCGACTCCTTCACGCCAGCCGCGAACGACATCGCCCCACGCGTTGCTGAGCGTGGCGCCTTCGTCGGTGCGATGCACAACGATCCCTCCGCCCTCACCTTCGAGGAACGTCACGCCGTCCTCGTCCGACAGCGCTGGTACGAACGTGCCCGCAGGTCCACCCCACGCTCGCTCCCATGAGGCGAGATCCTGCGTCGCTCGCCACTCAGTGACACCGCCGCCGGTGGTCGCGTACCAGGTGGCATCGAAGAGGACGTGGAAACCGACCGGCTCCAGATCGAGGTCGAAGAACGCATCCATGACGCCGCAGCCGGGTGACGTGTCGACGCCGTCGAGCACTGCCTCCCCCACGTCCGGACGGAGGCTGACGGCATCCGGGTACAGCGCCGGCGGACGCCGGTGAGCGCGCCACGCGCTCTCGTCGGTCGCGGTCGGAACACCGTGGGCGCGCACGACAGCGTCGCACCACAGGGCATGGAGGCGCGCTGCTTTGGCGACGTTCAAAGGCTCGCTCCTCGTCCGGTGTCGGCCTTCCTTCGAGACTCGTGCAGCCTACGACCCGACCGAAGCGGCGCCCGGCCACGACCTCGATGAACCTCGTAGCGCGCACAAGCAGCACGTCGGCATCGGCGCGCTGTTCGCGCGTAACGCGTCGTGCGGGCGCTCATCAGGGCGTGGTCATGATGCGGTCCGACGAGTTCTGGTCGTAGGCGATCCGCGAGTCGCACCTGTCGCGCGGCAACTGCGAGCGGTGGACTCCGCGGCGTCGCCGACCGGCTCAGGAGCCAGAGAAAGCCCGTAGCGATGCTCGACGGCGAGCGACGGCGTTGTCTGCGACCCGCACGGTTCTGAGCCCCCGCGACGGCTCCCTGCAGGCGGACGTACTCACCGACGCGCACTTGACACCGGGAGGGCGGCTTTGGAGCACCGTTGTCACCACTGCGAAAGCGGGGAGGGCAGGTCGCGTCGCATCACGACGCGAAGCTCCCTCGGGAGGCCGTAGGCCGCCTCCTCGTGTGCCACCTTGGCGCGCATCGCCTTTGACTGACCAGCGTGGTCGACGACGAGAAAGCCCCGGAACTCGTAGAACGGCCGGTTCCACGGCACGTCGTAGAAGGTCGTCAGTGTCAGCGCAGCAAGCCTCTGGCCGGCGGCCCATTCGGCGACGGTGTCGAGCAACCTCGTCCCAACGCCGCGTCGGCCGTGCGCAGGGTCGACGGCGATCTCCTCCACGTGCGCGGCACCGTCGAAGACCTCTACCACTACGAACCCGACGGGCTCGCCGTCAACCGTCGCGACCCACGCTGCCCCAGCATCGATGAAGTCGCCGAGCGCGCCCGACGGCATCGGAGCGTGATCCGCGCACGCGGCGATCCGCGGCTCGGGGAACGAGCGGAACAGCTGCCCGGCTGCGATCTCGATCGCCTGCACCCTCTCCACGTCCGCCGGCGCCATCGGGCGGATCGCGACGCCCGCGGGTGCACCCCAACCGCCGCCGCCAGGCGTCGACATGCGCAACACGTCGCCGGCCCGCAGACGGACCGTGCACTTGTCGAGCAGACGCTCCGCCCGAGCCTCCTCACCTCCCGGAAGGAGCCAGTTCTCCCCTACTGCGCCGGGGCCGCCGCCCGCGACGCCCCAGGGCTGCGAGTGTCGCCGCTCGGTGATCAGCGAGACCGTGCACTCCTCCAGCACCTGAAGGTCGCGCTCGATGCCGTCCCCGCCCGCCGCAACGCCAGCGCCGCCACTGCCGCGCCGCAACCGGTAGCGAAGCACCCGCATCGGATACGCCCGCTCCAGCGCCTCGACCGGGGTGTTGAGCGTGTTGGTCATCGCCGTGTGGACTCCGCTCATGCCCGCGCGCTTGTTCGGCCGGCCGCCCTGACCGCCGGCGATGGTCTCGTAGTACACCCACCCTTCGCCGCCGATCATGAGGTTGTTCATCGTGCCCTGGCCGGCAGCGCCGACTCGTGCTGGCGCCGCTTGCGCAAGTGCGCCGAGACAGACGTCGGCGACTCGTTGCGACACCTCGACGTTGCCGGCGCCGACGGCAGCCGGCGCAACCGCGGCGACGATCGTCCCCCGGGGCGCGATCACGGTCACTGGTCGCATCGCGCCCCCGTTCGCAGGGATGGTCGGATCGGTGGCAGCACGCACTGCGAACGCGACCGCAGAGATGGTGACCGCTTCGACCGCGTTGACGTTGCCGGCTCGCTGCTGATCGGTCCCCGTGAAGTCGAACGTCGCGCGGTCTTCGTCGACCGTCACCATCACCTTCACGCGAGCGGGGTGTCGTTGGTCCTCGTTCGGGCCGGTGGAGTCGAGCACATCCTCGAAGACGTAGACGCCGTCGTCGAGCTGGCTGATGGCGGCGCGCATCCGCCGTTCGCCGTAGTCGAGCACCTCGTCGAGAGGCTCACCGGCGAACCCGGCCAGGCGTTGCACGCCGACCTCGTTCGCGCCGACCTGCGCGTCGAGATCACCGCGCCGCTCTTCGGGTGTGCGTGAGTTCGCAAGGAGCAGCGCCACGACGGCGGGCGAGAGGACGACCGGCGGGATCCGGAAACCCTCCTGCGCGATCTCCGTCGCGTCGGGAGGGATGGAGCCCGGCGTCATCCCGCCGACGTCGGCGTGATGGGCACGGTTGGCGGCCCATCCGACGAGCTGGCCGCCGACGAAGCAGGGGGTGACGAGCGTGATGTCGTTGAGGTGCGTGCCGCCGGCGAACGGGTCGTTGAGGATGACGTGGTCGCCCGGTCGAAGTCCCTCGATGCCCACGACGTCGATCGCAGCGCGAACCGAAGCCGGCATCGACCCGAGGTGCACGGGGATGTGCTCGGCCTGCACGAGCAGCTCGCCGTCGGCGGTGAAGAGCGCGGCCGAGCAGTCGGCGCGCTCCTTGATGTTCGGGCTCGACGCCGCCCGTCTGAGCACCGCGCCCATCTCCTCCGCGACGCCCGTCAGCCGCGAGATGAGGATCTGCAACGACGCCGGATCGAGGGTCATCGGGTCGCATCCTCGCTGATGCGTTCGAGCCAAGCGATCGCGTTGTCGCGCCATCCTGCGGCACGGCGGTACTCGACGAGCTCGTCCGACCACGTCCTGATCGTCGCGGCCATCTGCCGGGCTAGGTCGGGGCGGCCAGCAACATCAGCGAGCGGCGCGATGTCGGTGCGGATGGTGAACAGCACGACCTCGGCTCCCTCCACGCGCGCCAGCGTCTGCATCTCGGACCGGATCCACAGGCCGCCCGGCACCTCTGGGTCGGGGTGGGGTGCGGGCGGCGTCGGGAGGAAGAGCTCCGGCGTGTCGTGGATGAACCAGTTGCGCCTCCAGCTCGCCTTCCCGGGCACGAGGCGGTCGATGAAGCGGTCGACCCTCGTCGCGAGCTCGTCGGCGTACGCCGGCACCGGTCCGTGCACGAGCGCGACAGGCAAGCCGATCTTGTCGGGAAGGCGCCACATCGAGGGGAAGCACACGACGCCGGAGGTGAGCACCCAGCGGCCGCCGTCTCGGGTGAGGACGCACAGGTCGTTCGCTGTCTGGAGCGCTGCGGCCTCGAGCGGTGGGAGCGAGCGGTCGAGTGCCATCCCGACGTGGTGAGCGACGGCGTCAGCAGCCTCCCTCGCTCCGAGGCCGTCGTGGACGCACACGTCGTGGTGATTGCTTCGGAGGAGCTCGCGCTTGCGTACGAGCAGCTCGGCGTCTTGTGACCGCGATCGCAGCCACCCGCCAGGACGAAGCGACCTGGTGTCCATCGCGTGGAAGGGCGGACCGGGCTGGAGGTGGAGCTCGTCGAGCCAGTCCGGCACCGCCTTCATCGCACCTCATGATGGCCGGACTTCTTGTCACACCCGAATGGTTCAATTCGGACATGGAGTTGTCGGGGTTGGCGAGAGAGGTGAAAGAGCTCGGCGAGCTCGACACCACCACGCTGACCGACGACGAACTCTCGGAGCTGATGGTGGAGCTCCACCAGCTGCGGAGCGCGCTCGAAGCGCAACACGCGCGGGTGGCGCGGGCGTGGGACGCGCGTCGAGCGTGGTCGGCAGACGGCGCCCGCAGCGGCGCGTCGTGGATGGCGACCCGCACCCGCGCGTGCAAGGGCGACTACGGCTCGCTGCTCCGCCTCGCCTCCAAGACGCGGCTGATGCCGCAGGTGGACGCGGCGTGGGAAGCGGGCGAGATCACCCGCGACCACGTCCGCCGATTGGCCGCCGCCTCGAACCCGCGCACGTACACCTCGTTCGCGCGCGATGAGGCGTGGCTGGTGCATCAGGCGCGGACGCTGACGTTTGCCGAGTTCTGCCAAGCCATCGACTACTGGCTCCTCGCCGCCGACCCGGACGGCGCAGCCGACGACCACGACCAACGCGTCGACCGCCGCCGCGTCTCACTCGACCAGACGCTCGGCGGCATGTACTCGGGCTCGATCCTGCTCGACCCCGTACGCGGGTCGATCGTCGCCACCGAGCTGCGGCGCCTCGAACAACAGCTGTTCGAAGCCGACTGGGCCGACGCGAAACAACGCTTCGGCCGCGACCCATCGACCTTCGAGCTCGCCCGCACGCCCGACCAACGACGAGCCGACGCGCTCGTCGAGATGGCCCGCCGCAGCGCCACCGCCCAACCCGGCGCATCCACCAAACCGCTCTTCACGTTGCTGCTCGGCGCCGACTCGTTCCGCCACCTCAGCGAGCTCGCCGACGGCACCGTCATCCCACCGAACGCTCTCCGAGACTGGCTCGACGACGCCGACCTCGAAGCGCTCCTGTTCGACGCGCTCGGCCAACGCGCCATCAAGGTCTCACGCGCCCGCAGCTTCACCGGCGCCGTCCGCCGCGTCATCGAGGTCCGGGACCGCAGTTGCCAACACCGCTACTGCGACACCCGCGCCGCACAATGCCAAGCCGATCACATCACCCCATGGTCTGAAGGCGGCCTCACGAGCCAAGACAACGGCCAGCTCCTCTGCGGCCACCACAACCGGCTCCGCAACCGCGAACGCAAACCGCGAGACGACCCCGACTGATGACGGTCAGGGCGCCAGTCAGCTTCGTGTGATCACCCACGCGCCGCTGGCATCCGCGACGGCCGTCCAGCCGGACGGGATCCAGATCGTGCAGTCGGCCTCGGCGACGACGCGCGGACCGTCGATTCGGCCGGCGCGGGCAGCCGCCGGTGGAAGGTCGTCGTAGGAGATCGGCGAGGGCACGCGCGCGGTGGCACGCAGAGCGACAACCTCGATCGGCGCGCCCGGGCGGTCGAAGCCGTTGCGGCGGCGGTGCTCAGCGGGGAAGTCGTCGACATCCGGGACGGTGATCTCGTGGCTCTGGCCGGCGTACCGGCAGTCGAGGCCGACATCGACCACCGCACCTCCGCCGACGGCACGGCTGGCGCGGGCGGCGAGCGACACGAGCGCGTCCTCCAGTCGCTGCGGGTCGACGTCGGATGGCGTCGGCCACGAACGCACGAGGTCGACCTGGCGCGCAGCAGTCAGCATCCCCACTGCGCTCAGCACGCCGGCCCGAGGCGGTACGACGACAGCGGGCATGTCGAGCTCGTCGGCGATCGCGCACGCGTGCAACGGGCCGGCACCACCGAACGCGACGAGCGCACACCGCCGGGGATCCACTCCCCGCTCGACGGTCACGGCACGCACCGCCTGCACCATGGCAGCGTCGACCACGGCGACCACGCCCGCCGCATCGACGCCCGCGTCCGCCAGCGCGCGGGAAGCGGCATCACGATCGAGCTGACCGAGATCGGGGAACGTCGTGTCCGACGGGATGCGCCCGAGCACGAGATCGGCATCTGTGACCGTCGCCCGGGTGCCGCCGCGCCCGTAGCACGCTGGGCCGGGATCGGCGCCCGCAGACTCCGGTCCGACCCGCAACGCACCACCGGGATCAACCGACGCGATCGACCCACCGCCAGCGCCGATCGTGTGGATGTCGAGCGACGCGGTGCGGATCGGGAACCCCGCCACGGTCCGCTGCGCCGCAGGGGCCGGCGCCCCGTCGAGCACGAGGCAGACGTCGGTGCTCGTGCCGCCCATGTCGAAGGTCACTGCGTCCGTGAAGCCGGCAGCCATCGCAGCGGCCGCTCCTGCGGCCACCCCACCGGCGGGGCCAGACAGGAGCAGCGTGACCGGCGCATCGGCCGCGGACTCGACGTCGAGAAGCCCGCCGGCCGACGTCATGATCTCGACCGACTGGGCCACAGCGGCAAGCCGCCGCAGGTACGAGCGGCACACGGGGCGCACGTACGCGTTCGCGACCGTCGTCACCGTGCGCTCGTATTCGCGGAACTCGGGCGCGATCTCGTGCGAGCACGTGACGTCGTGGCCGCGCGCTCGCAGTTCGTCGGCTACCGCCCGCTCGTGCGCAGAAGAGATGTCGGCATGGAGGAGCACGACTGCGACCGCCTCGACGTCGTCGGGCACCTGGGGCACCGGACCGAGTGCCACGAGTTCGGCGCCCGTGTGATCGAGCCGCCCCTGCACCTCCAACCGGTGTGACCGCGCGACCAAGGGCTCCGGTCGATCGGCAAACGGGTCGTACAGCGATGGACGGTTCTGGCGCGCGATCTCGATCACGTCGGCGAACCCGTCGTTCGTCACGATCGCAACCCGCGCGCCTCGGCGTTCGAGCAACGCGTTCGTCGCGACCGTCGTCCCGTGCGCGATCGACGCTGCGCCACCGACGGCATCCACACCCGACGCCACGGCACGGGCGGGATCGTCCCTCGTCGACAGCACCTTCACGATCCGGCCGTCGGCCGTGACGACGTCGGTGAAGGTGCCGCCGGTGTCGACGCCGACCCTCATCGCGGCCGGGCGCAGTGCGTCACGGTTCGACCACCCACACCTCCTCCTCGCCCACGTGGTCGTGGAACGAGCGGACGATTCGACCGACGACCGCGTCTTCACCGTCCCATACGACGATCGCCTCGTCGGCGTGGCGTGCGAGCCAGGCGTCGCGGCGAGCCAGAGCCGCGCCAGCCTTCTGCTTCGTCTCGGGAGCTTTCGCCTGGAGGAGCACCACGCCGTCGGCCGCGGCGACAAGCGACGAGAACCGTTCGCGAGACGACGATGGCCACACCGAGTCGGGCGCCGGATACGGAAGCACCGCGACGAAGGGCACGCCGACCGCCGCTGCCGCCTCTGCCCCGAGCTGCTCCGCACCGAGGCCGAGACCGGTCATCACGACCAGGTCCGAGTGCATCGACCTCTTCGCCTCGAGGATCTCGGCGAGCTTGGCGCGCACGGCCGACGCCACGGGGTTCTCGTCGTAGCCGCCGAGCTCGGGCGGGCGGTGCCCGGTGACGACGACCTTGCGTCCGGCGGGCACGCGCGGGTCCGAGCCGTCGGCGGCGACCACGTCGGCGGCAGGCAGCTCCTCCGGCGGCGCCTCACCCGACGCGTCCTTCTGGGTTCGCGCCGCCTCTACTGCGAGCGCATCGACGAGGTCGTTCATCGGGTCGTTCGAGTGTCCCTTCACCCAACGGAACGACAAGCGCGACGGGTGGCGCCGGTACTCGTCGATCAGCGGCTCCCACAGGTCCCGGTTGGCGACCGGCTTCTTCTGCGAGTTCGTCCACCCGCGCCGCAACCACCCTTCCCACCAGCGGTCGCGGAAGCAGTTGACGACGTAGGTGGAGTCGGAGACGACGTCGATGCGTCCCTCGATCGTCGTCACCGCCGACAGCACCGCGTGGATCTCCATCCGCTGGTTGGTCGTCAGCGGGGACGCGCCGCTGGCCCAGGCGCCGTTGGGTACGGCCCAGGCCCAGCCGCCCGGACCCGGGTTTCCGAGGCACGCGCCGTCGGTGTACACGGTCGTCGTCATGTCGGGGCGAACTTAGACACGGTGCGCTGGGTAGCGTTCCACGGTGACCGAGATGATCTTCGACGGGTTCAGTCATCAGCTTCCCGACATCGACCCCGAGGTCACCAAGGAGTGGCTCGACTCCTTCGACGCCGTCGTCGACGCCCAGGGTCGGGGACGGGGACGCTTCCTGCTGATGAAGCTGCTCGAGCGGGCTCGCGAGCTGCAGGTCGGCTTCCCGGCGACCGTGAGCACGCCCTACATCAACACCATCTCCCCTGAGCACGAGCCGTGGTTCCCGGGCGACGAGCACATGGAGCGGCGGATCCGCGCCTTCATCCGGTGGAACGCCGCTGTCATGGTCACCCGGGCCAACACCTTGAGCGAGGGCATCGGCGGCCATCTGTCCACGTACGCGAGCTCGGCGTCGCTCTACGAGGTCGGCTTCAACCACTTCTTCAAGGGCAAGGAAGACGGGCTGCCGGGCGATCAGGTCTTCTTCCAGGGCCACGCCGCGCCCGGCATCTACGCGAGGGCGTACATGGAGGGGCGGCTCGTCGAGAGCCAGCTCGACCACTACCGCCGCGAGATCGGCGGGCAGGGCGTCTCGTCGTATCCCCACCCGCGGCTGATGCCCGACTTCTGGGAGTTCCCCACGGTGTCGATGGGCCTCGGGCCGATCAACGCGATCTACCAGGCCCGCTTCAACCGGTACCTGCAGAACCGCCGCATCGCCGATACCAGCCAGTCGAAGGTGTGGTGCTTCGTCGGCGACGGCGAGACCGACGAGCCCGAATCGCTCGGCGCGCTGAGCGTCGCTGCACGCGAGCAGCTCGACAACCTGATCTTCGTCGTCAACTGCAACCTGCAGCGCCTCGACGGGCCCGTGCGCGGCAACGGCAAGATCATCCAGGAGCTCGAGGCGGTGTTCCGGGGCGCGGGCTGGAACGTGATCAAGGTGATCTGGGGTTCGAAGTGGGACGAGCTCCTCGCGCGCGACGTCGACGGCGTCCTGCTCAACAAGATGAACACGACCGTCGACGGCGAGTTCCAGAAGTACGCGGTCGAGACGGGCGCCTACATCCGCGAGCACTTCTTCGGACCTGACCCGCGGCTGCGCAAGCTCGTCGAGCACCTGAGCGACGAAGACCTGCAGGCCCTTCCTCGTGGCGGCCACGACTACCGGAAGCTCTACGCCGCCTACAAGGCCGCGGTCGAGCACGAAGGCGCGCCCACCGTGATCCTGGCGAAGACCATCAAGGGCTGGACGCTCGGCCCGGAGATCGAAGCGCGCAACGCCACGCACCAGATCAAGAAGATGACGAAGAAGCAGCTGCAGCTGCTCCGCGACCGCCTCTACCTGCAGGACGAGATCCCCGACGAGGCCCTCGACGCCGACCTGCCGCCCTACTACCGGCCGGCCGAGGGATCACCGACCTACGAGTACCTGATGGAGCGTCGCCGACGGCTCGACGGTCCACTGCCGAGCCGCGTCGTGAAGCACATGCGACTCCCGGCGCCGAACGACAAGGCGTTCGACGAACTGCTCGCCGGCTCGAGCAACCAGGCCGTGTCGACGACGATGGGCTTCACCCGCCTCCTCCGCAACCTGCTGCGCGACGAGAACGTCGGCGCACGCGTCGTGCCGATCATCCCCGACGAGGCCCGCACGTTCGGCATGGATGCGCTCTTCAGCGAGGTGAAGATCTACGCGCCGTTCGGCCAGCGCTACGAGCCCGTCGACGCCGCGATGCAGCTGTCGTACCGCGAGTCGCAGCAGGGACAGATCCTCGAGGAAGGGATCACCGAAGCGGGCTCGATGGCGAGCTTCACGGCTGCAGGCACGGCGTATGCCACGCACGCGACGCCGATGATCCCCTTCTACATCTTCTATTCGATGTTCGGCTTCCAGCGGACCGGCGACCTCATCTGGTCGTTCGGCGACCAGCGCGGGCGCGGGTTCCTGCTCGGCGCCACGGCTGGCCGCACGACCCTCAACGGCGAGGGCCTGCAGCACGAGGACGGCCACTCGCTGGTGCTCGCGTCGACCGTTCCCAACGTGTGCGCCTACGACCCGGCCTTCGCCTACGAGGTCGCGCTCATCGTCCGCGACGGCATCAAGCGGATGTACACCGGCGAGGTCCCCGAAGACCGCTTCTACTACCTGACGCTCTACAACGAGAACTACCCGATGCCGCCCATGCCGCAAGGCGCGGAGGAAGGTGTCATCCGCGGTCTCTACAAGTGGGCCGACGCTCCAGAGGGGCCGAGCCGCAGGGCGACGATCCTGTTCTCCGGCTCCGCGTACAACGCCGCGGTCGAGGCGAGGAAGCTGCTGGCCGAGAAGCACGATGTGGCGGCCGAGCTCTGGTCGGCGACGTCGTACAAGGGCCTTCGCCAAGACGCGCTGACGATCGAGCGATGGAACCGGTTGCACCCGACCGAGGCGCCGCGGGTCCCGTACGTGACCGAGGCGCTCTCCAACGCCGATGGCCCGTTCGTCGCGGTCACCGACTTCATGAAGTCGGTTCCCGATCAGGTGGCGCGATGGGTGCCGGGCCACTTCACCCCCCTCGGCACCGACGGTTACGGCCGCAGCGACACGAGGGCGAACCTCCGCCGGCACTTCGAGGTCGACGCGGCCCACATCGCCGTCGCGACCCTGAAGGCGCTGGCGGACACGGGCGACGGCAAGGCCGAGGAGGTCGTCGAGGCCATTCGCACGTACGAGATCGACGCCGACCGCCCGGATCCTGCCGGCAGCTGACGCGACGTCAGAGCACCGAGCCGCCCTGCCAGGGATGCGCGGCCGCGCGTTCTCCGTCGAAGGTCAACGTGTCGATGTGGAGGCGCCTCGCGCCTGCGGGATAGCCGACGGCCGCGGGCGCCCATGCGTGGTGCGCGAGCAACAGGGCGCCTGACGCGTCCCGGAAGACCTCGCCGCCGCCCGGTCCGGCGCGTGTGGCGTCGCTCGCGACGATCGGTTCCGCCGGCACGCGGCGGCACGGCCCGGCCGGACCATCGCAGACGGCGTGACCGATCGCGTACTGCGCCGTCTCCCAGCGGTTGCCGCTGAAGAACAGGTGGTAGCGGCCGCCCTCGACGACCATCGTCGGCGCCTCGACGATCGGCCCCTCCCACACCTCGGCCGTCGAGAGCACCTCACGCGGTTCGCCGGCGAGTGCGGTGCCCTCCGCGGTGAGCGGTGCTGTCCAGATGCGCGTCGGCTCACCGTCGAGCGTCCCTTCGCTCTTCCACGCGAGCCACGGCGCGCCGTCCGCAGCGGTGAACGGGCTGGGGTCGATCGATCCACCGCGATCGGTCTGGCACACGAACGGCCCGGTCGACGTGTCGACGTAGGGGCCCTGCGGAAGCGCAGCGACCGCCACCGAGAGGCACTGGAGCCCCGTCGCGGCGTGGCGGGTCGAGTAGTAGAGGACGAAGCCACCCATGGGCCTGGCCATCACCGCCGGCGCCCACACGTATCCGAACGACGACCACGACGGCAGGCCCGGCAGCGCGTCACCTGCGCGCTCCCACGTCCGGAGGTCCGCGGACCGAAGGACGGGCACATGGGTGATCCCGCTCTGCGTCGAGAAGGCGTACCAGTACGCGCCGGCCCGCAGGACGAAGGGATCCGGGAAGTCCCCGTCGAACACCGCCCTCGACGACGGTGGAGGCGGAGCCGGCGCCGCCGCGCCGTCGGTCGCCCGGTTCGGTCGGGGCGGCGGTCGCTTCACGACGGGCGCCGTCGTGGCCGGCCGCCGCGACGCCGCTCGGGGACGGACGATGTCGGTGCGAGCCGCCGCGGTCTCGGGTGCGACGGGTTCGGGAGCGGGGGCGGACGTGGGCTCCGGTGCAGGTGGCGCCTGCGTCGATCCCGTCGTCTCGGGAACGGTCGTCGAGTCGGCGACTCGAGCCGTCATCGAGAGCGACTCACGCGGCGTCCCGGCCCCGCTCGCGCAGGCACCGAGCAGCACGGCAACGATCGAAGCGACAGCAGCTCTGCGCATGACCCCGGACCTCGGCGCAAGGCGTACCCGCGCGAGCCGACGACGATGCATGGGTAGCGTCGACTGATGGCCGACTCGAAGCCCGACGTGACCATCCCTGCAGGCGATCCGCCGACGAGCCTGCAGATCGAGGATCTCGAGGTCGGTGAGGGCCCCGAGGCCAAAGCAGGCGACGACGTCGAGGTCCACTACGTCGGCGTGTCGTGGTCTACCGGCAGGCAGTTCGACGCTTCATGGGACCGGCGGGAGGCCTTCTCCTTCCCGCTCGGCGCCGGCCACGTGATCGAAGGCTGGGACCAGGGTGTGCAGGGGATGAAGGTCGGTGGGAGGCGCCGCCTCACGATCCCGCCCGAGCTGGGCTACGGCAGCCGCGGCGCGGGCGGCGTGATCAAGCCAGGCGAGACGCTCGTCTTCGTCGTCGATCTCCTCGGGGTGCGCTGACCGTAAGGGTCCGACCAGCGGTACCGTCGTGAGGTGCCCCGGCGCGGCGATGTCGACGACGCCGACCTGCTCGAGCCCCTCGCGCCGGGTTCGGACGACCCGCTCCCCTTCCACACCCGCGCCACCCGGAGCCGCAACGAGCGCGATTGGGCACCGGGCGCGGGGTTGCCCGTGGTGCGCGCGCGCAACCCCAAGGCGCTCCGACTGTGGCTGCTGGCAGGAGCGTTGGGCGTGCTGTCGCTCCTGCAGTTCGCCGGCGCGGCCTTCGTCAACGGCGTCGAAGGCGACCTGCGCGATCTCGAGGAGACGTGGCAGGGAGTCGTGGCGATCGACGACGACCGGCGGGTCGCGGAACGGGCACTGAACGAGGTGCGGGCGCAGTACGGAGACAGCCCGACGCTCGCGGAGCAGCGCGACCGCTTGTACGACGCCGCGGCCGCTCGCGCCAAGCGCTACCTCGACGAGCTGCAGGAGCTCGATCCATCCACCGACGGGACGCGGCGCCTCCGCGACGAGATGGTCGCCACGCTCGACCAGCGTCGTCGCGACTACCGCAAGGAGTCGGTGCCGGTGCGGCGAGAGGGGGAGGTCGAGGCGCGCGCTGCGGACCTCGCGTCGATGCTCGACCGCTGGCGTGTCGACCCGAAGCGGAAGGAGCCGGTGCGGCTGACGGCGGCTCGAGAGTTGCTCGAGCAGCTCGAGAAGATGGCCGACGAACCGACCGGCTTGCGCATCGGAGCCGTCGCGTCGTCTGGTCTGTACGTGATCGACGTCGACGACGACGAGGTGACGTCGCGACCGCTGCAGCTGTCCGACGCGGCCACGATCCACCCGGTCGGCGACAGCTTCGTCGTGGTCGATTCGGGCACGGCCACCGCCTACAGAGCCGATTCCGGTTCGCTGGTCGAGAAGTGGCAGACCGCGGCCGACCGAGGCGTGTCGGCGACTCCCGGCGAGACGATGTGGGTGCAGGTCGCAAACGAGCTGCGGTTGATCGACGGCGATCTCACGACGCGATCGCAGGCGACGCTGCCCGACGGAGCACGCGTGGTTGCCGCGCCGACCGCGGACCGAGCTCTCGTCGTCGTTCCCGGACAGGGCCTGCTGATCACTACGCTGACGGGCGAGCTCGAAGCCGGGTCCGGGTTCCGACGGACGCGGGGCGACGGCTCGTTCGGGACGAACGGCTACTACGCGGCCGGCCTCGACGATCGGGGACGGGTGCTGATCGCGCGACTCGACCGCGACCGCAGCCGGCCCGCCTTCTCGGTGCTACGGACGCAGCTGCCGTCGTTCGTCGACCTCGCGGTGTTGCCATGATGCGAGGGTGATCGTGATCGTCAACGGCGACGAGGTCGATGTCGCCGAGGGAGCGACGCTCGGCGAGCTCCTCGACCACCTCGGCCTCAGCCGGCGGCTGATCGTCGTCGAGCGCAACGGCGATCCGGTACCCAGGCGCGACACGGCGTCCGTGGTGCTCGCCGCCGGCGACCGGTTGGAGCTGGTGCGGGCGGTGGCCGGTGGCTGACGTCTCCTCGTGTCGGCTCTACCTGTGCACGCCGGACCGTCCTGACCTCGTCGACTTCGTCGATGCGTGCATCCGAGGAGGCGTCGACATCGTGCAGCTGCGCGAGAAGGTGCTCGAGGCGCGTCCCTTGCTCGAACGAGCAGCGCTCGTGCAGGAGCTGTGCGGCCGCCGCGGCGTCCCGTTCGTCCTCAACGATCGACCGGATCTCGCGCTCGAGCTGGGCGCGGACGGCGTGCACGTCGGACAGGACGACGCGCCGCCTGCGCTCGCACGCCGGATCCTCGGCCGCGACGCCGTCGTCGGCCTGTCGACCCACGCGCCGCACGAGCTCGACGCCAGCGCGAACGAAGACGTCGACTACGTCTCGACGGGTCCGGTCGAGCCGACGCCGACGAAGCCGGGCCGCCCCGGCACGGGCCTCGACTACCTCGTGTACGCGGCGGAGACGTGCACGAGACCGTTCTTCGTGACCGGCGGCGTGACGCCGGAAACGGTCGTCCCGATGCTCGACGCCGGCGCCCGGCGGTTCGTCGTCGTGCGGTGGCTGACCGAGGCTCGCGACCCGGAGGCGAACGCGCGGGCCGTGCGCGAAGTGATCGACCGCTACAGCGTCTGACGGTCCATCCAGCCGATCAGCACGGCAACCGCCCGGGGGTCGTGGCGGAGGCGGTGACCTGCGCCCGTGATGACCCGCAGCTCCGAACCGGGCGCGCAGTCGGCGAGCACACGAGCGTCGGACAGAGGGACGACGTCGTCGATCGAGCCGTGGACGATCATCAGCGGACGCGGCGGCACCTTGTCGACGCAGTCGAGCGCGCGGGTCGACTTGATCTCCTGCGTCCACGCGCTGAGGTCGTCGGGGAAACCGGGCGAGCGCACGACGCCGCGCTCGCGGGCGGTGGCGAGGAACTTCCGAGGCTCCTGCGACCAGGAGTCGAAGTCGGCCGGCGCCCCGAACGTCGAGACGCCCTTCACCCGCTCGTCGTCGGCCGCCACGCAGATCGCGAGCGCCCCCCCGGTGCGGAAGCCGGCGAGCCACACCCCGTCGACGCCCGTCGTCTCGTACATGTGGTCGATCGCGGCGCGCAGGTCGCGAGCCCACCCGCCGAGGGAGAAGTCGCCCTCCGATTCACCGGTGCCCCGGTAGTTGAACGCGAGAACCGCCCAGCCCGCGTCGGTGGCGAGGCGGTCGGCGAACTCGGGATAGGTGCGCCCCGAGCTCTCCGCCCAGCGAGGACCCGTCGGGAAGCCGTGGCAGAGCACCAGCCCCTTGCGGACGGGCTTGTCGTTGCCGCGGCGGGGAGGGCGAGCCGTGTGGGCCCACAGCTTCAACCCGTCGGACTCGATCACCTCCATCACCTCGACGGTATCGGCGCGACGGGCGTTGCAGGTGACAGCGAACTGCTATTCGCCGGTGGTTTCTGTCACGCAGTGCCGGCACGGCTTGTAGCCGCGGTTGCGGGCCTCGGCAATCGACTCCGGCGCGATGGCGAGATACTGCTCGGAGTCCATGAGCTCGTCGATGGCGCACGCGTCGCCGGTGTTGTCGAGGTCGTGGACGATCTGCGAACGCTTGTCGCCGACGTAGCGGTAGTGCTCGAAGCGAACGGGCCGAGACATGTCCGGAATCTAAGCCGGACGCGGAGAAGCCCCGCCACTCGGCGGGGCTTCTCACAGATTTTGCTGAAAGGGACTCGAGTTGCCGTACGACGTCGAGCGGGACGAGTTCTCGACTGGATGGCTCGAGCGGTGGCCTGGTGGGTTTACGCCAGGTCGGTCCAGCTAGCCGGATCTAGCGGCCAGCCACCTCCAGGGTCCCAAGACTTTCACTACTCAGTTGGACCACCTCCTTTCTCTGGTGCCGCTGATGGTACCCGAACGGGCGCGGTTCGAGCGCGGATCTTTTTGCGGCTCAGATCTCGTCGGGCGGAGCTTGCGGACCGATCGCGCCGATCGCTTCCAGATACGCCATTTGCGCCTCGAGCACGGCCTGCACGTGTTGGGGCGTGTACTCGGCGCCGGCCTGGGACGCCTTGTCGAGGACGTATGCGATCGTCTCCGCTCCACCGATCAGGATCGGGGCGTCGGCGTGGGGAGCCGATCCGTTGCCGGAGAGTCCCTTCGAGCGGAAGAACTCGAGGTTCCAGTCGAGGATCTGCTTCACGTCGTCGTGGCTGAGCGCGGCAGCGACGTCGAACGGCAGGTGGTTGGCCACGTACTCCACCGCCTCGTCCGGGTCGAAGACGGCGCGGGGCGGCTCGGCGTCGAGCCGCCTGGCCTCGCGTCCGACGACGATCGCGGCGATCGCGAACGCGAGGCCCAGGGCGATGAGGATGTAGACGACGACCACTGGCCGCCCAAGCTAATCAGCGGCGAATGCCGTCCCACAGTTCGCGGGTGGCGCGGTTCGGGTCGGACTTGACCTCACTGCCGCCGCGCTGGAAGTACATGGTGGAGCGCTCCGGGAGCGTGTACGAGGGCCACTTCGCGAGCTTCCGGTGGTTCGGGTCGCCGTCACGCGCGAAGGCCAGCCACGCGTCGCTCATCTCGTCGACGAGCTGGCGGCGGGTCCCCGACACCCCGCGGTCGTCACTGCGGCCGAGGTTGTCGAACGCGAACGCGATCTCGTAGCCGTGGCCGGCACGCCCTGCGAGTTGGTAGGTGAAGAAGTACATCCACACCGGCGAGGTGGTGCCTGCGAGCTTCGCCTCGGCGAGACGGATCGACCCGGCGCGCATCCGGCTGTCGGTCAGCGCGTAGCTGAGGATGTCGACGTCGGTGGCATCGGGATACTCGCTGCGGTAGGTGGCGACGATCTCGTCGACGTTGTCCGAGCCGAACGCCGCGAGCCGCTCTCGCAGCCCCTCTTCGTCGAGCTCCTTCGGGAGCATGCCTGCGGACTCGTCCTGGTTGCAGCCGACGATCACGGGGACGTCTGCCGCCGTGCCGGTGGCAAGGGCGTCAGCCGGATGGGTCGGGATGACGTCGCCGTCGAGGACCGGGCTGAAGGCCATCCGTCCGGCTGCGGCCGACGCTTCCACCAGCTTCTCGGCCGGGACCGACCACAGCTGCTCGAGGTTCTCCTCGTCGATGCCGAGTGCATCGAGGAGCCTCCGGGCGGCACCGGTCGCGCGGTCGCCCTTCGTCACCCGCAGCGCGGGCCCGCTCTGGATGATCGCCCGGTGGAACTTCCCCTGTGCGGAGGGCATCGCGAGCAGCGTGCTCACCTTGGCGCCGCCGCCCGACTCGCCGAAGATCGTGACGTTGTTCGGGTCACCGCCGAAGTTGGCGACGTTCTCCTGCACCCAGTCGAGCGTGGCCACCAGGTCGAGCATGCCGGCGTTGCCCGACGCCGCGAGGCTGTCGTCGGTCGGCGCGAGATCGGCCAGGTGGAGGTAGCCGAGCGGGCCCAGGCGGTGGTTCACGGTGATGACGACCACGTCTCCCCGACGGGCGAGCGCGCTGCCGTCGTAGAGCGGCCATGAACCCGACCCGATCGAGTACCCGCCGCCGTGGTACCAGACCATGACCGGCCTGGTGGCGTCGGCCCCGTCGCCCGCCGCCGGCGTCCACACGTTGAGGTACAGGCAGTCCTCCGACTCGACGCTCTCGTGCGTCCAGCCCGCAGGCCGCTGCTGCGGCTGCGGGCAGCTCGGCGGTAGCTCGAGCGCATCCCGGACGCCATCCCACGGCTCGACGGGCTGCGGCGCGCGGAACCGGTTCTGCCCGACGGGCGGCGCCGCGTAGGGGACGCCCAAGAACGTCTTGATGCCGTCGCGGTCGGCGCCGCGCAGTTGGCCCGCGGCGGTCGAGGCGGTCACGTGAGTCATGTCTGGTTCCCCCCAGGTGTTCGAACCCCAGATGCGACGAAGCCCCCGGGTCCACACCGGGGGCCTCGTCTCAAGGGTTGTGATCAGAAGCTAACGGTTCCGCACACCACGCGGCGCCAGGAGCGCCAGCGACAAGCCGCAACAGTCGAGCGGAGCATGCGGAGCGAGACAGTCGTTACAGCCCGATGCGCTGGGCGAGCAGCTCGCGGTGGTACGCGGGATCGCCGAGGAACAGCTCGGACGACTTGGCCCGCTTGAAGTACAGGTGAGCCGGGTGCTCCCAGGTGAAGCCGATGCCACCGTGGATCTGGATGTTCTCGGCGGCGGCGTGGAAGTACGCCTCGGAGCAGTAGGCCTTGGCGAGGCAGGCCACCGTCGGCAGCTCCTCGCTGTCGTCGGCCGCGGCCCAGCCGGCGTAGTAGGCGGCCGACTTGGCCGACTCGACCTCGAGCAGCATGTCGGCGCACTTGTGCTTGATGGCCTGGAAGGAGCCGATCGGGCGGCCGAACTGCACGCGCACCTTGGCGTACTCGACCGACATCTCGAGGCACTTCTGCGCACCACCGACCTGCTCGGCGGCGAGGGCAACTGCGGCGAGGTCGAGGGTCTTGGTGATGGCCTGGTCGGCGCCACCGTCGGTCCCGATGAGGCGGGCCGGCGTGCCCGAGAACTCGAGGCGGGCCTGCTTGCGGGTCTGGTCCATGGTCGCGAGCGGCGTGCGGGTGAGGCCCTGGGCGTCACCCTCCACCGCGAACAGGCTCACGCCGTTGCCGGTGCGGGCCGCGACGATGATCAGGTTCGCGGTGTGGCCGTCGAGGACGAACATCTTGTGGCCGTCGAGCGTGTAGCTGTCGCCCGAGCCGGTGGCCTGCAGCTGGATGCCGTCGAGGTCCCAGCGGCCGTTGTCCTCGGTGATCGCGAGGGTGGCGATGGTGTCGCCCGCGGCGATCCCGGGGAGCAGCTCCTTCTTGGCTGCGTCGTCACCGGACTGCAGGATCGCGTTGGCGGCAAGCGCCACCGTCGAGAAGTACGGGGCGGCCAGGAGGGCACGGCCCATCTCCTCGAGCACGATGATCAGCTCGACGTAGCTGTAGCCCGACCCGCCGTACTCCTCGGGGATCGCGAGGCCCTGGAGCCCGAGCTCCTGGCCCATCTGGTTCCAGACCGCCTGGTCGTAACCCTCGGTGGTCTCCATGAGACGGCGAACTTCGGTCTCGGGAGACTTGCTCTCGAGGAACCGCCGAACGCTCTTCCGGAGCTCTTCCTGCTCCTCGCTGAAGGCGAAATTCATGGCCGGCATTCTTCGATGCTCGAAGTTGCGGCGCAAGTCGAAGCGTGTACACGCGTGCTACGCGATCGGCCCGGCGAATCCACGGACCTACGCGACAAAGGCACGCCTCAGGCCGTTGTTTGTCGCGCAGGTCGGCAGAGGTTATGCATTGGTCGGCTAAGGCAGGAGCCCTTCGAAGTCGTCGTGCGGTGACGGGTGGCGATCTCGAATGGCGGCGGCCATGTCGAGGGCGTTGGTCCGCAGCTCGGGCGAGGCGAGGAAGTCGAGGATGCCGGCTTCGAGCTCGTCGACCGTCGCCGTCGCCGGCAGCGCTGCGCCGATGCCCAGCTCGACGATCCGTTGCGCGTTGTGGGGCTGGTCGCGGCCGAGGGGGATGGCGAGGTGGGGCAGGCCGTGGGCAGCGGCGGCAATGGTCGTGCCGAGGCCGCCATGGCTGATGACGGCGATGGCCCACGGCAGCACCGCGGCGTGGCGGATGTACCGGGTGACGACGGTGTTCGAGGTGACGGGGAAGTCGTCGGGGTCGAGGTGATCGCCGACCGTGACCAGGAAGCGCCCGACGCGCAGGCGGTCGATGGCGGCGAGGGTGCGCCGCAACAAGTCGTCCTCCTCCATCGGCGTCGTCCCGAGGCCCACCACCACGAGCGGGCCACGCCCGGGCAGCGCGAGGTCGGCGTCCGGTCCGGGCGGCTCCAGCAGCGGACCGAGGTAGCGGGCGTTGGGCCAGCCGGTGGCGAGCGGCCGGTCGAGGGGTTCCGGCAGCGAGGCGAGGACGTGGTCGACGTCGCGCAGCAGGTCGGTTCCGTGCGCGACGTCGGGCAGGCCGTGGGCGCGGCGGACCTCGTTCACCCGGTCGAGGCCGAAGAAGACGGTGACGTTGTCCCACTCCTTGTCGGCTACCGGCTGCCACATCGTGTGGACGAGGGCAGCGGTGCGCCGGGCACCGTCGAACGTCGAGGCGGCGGCGAGCACCTCGCCCATCATGAAGTCGATCACGAGCAGGTCGGGGCGGAGCTCGTCGCACGTTGCGCGGACCTCGTCGACCGATGGCGTGAACCGGGCTGATGGCGTGAACCGGGCTGATGCGACGTGGCGGATGTCGTCGTCCGCCAGCCGGCCGGCGAACTGCTTCGGCCCCACGACGGCCACCTCGTGACCACGCCCGCGCATCGCAGCGCCGAGCGACAGCACCGGCGTCATGTTCCCCCCGCCCCACCAGCTCACGAAGACGACGCTCGCCACGTGCGTACTGTGACCGACGTGGACGGACGAAGTCATGTGGGCATCCGGGAGCTGCGCAACAACGTCGCCGCGGTCGTGCGCCGAGCGTCGAACGGCGAGCGGATCCTCATCACGTCCGACGGCGAGCCCGTGGCCATGCTCGGCCCTGTGGAGCCCGACCGAGAAGGCGTGACGCTCGACGACCTGATCGCGAGTGGCCTCGTGCGGCCACCGGGCCGCCTCGATCATCCCGCCGATCCCGAGCCGTCGATGCTGCCGGTCGACGTGCGCGCCGACCGCGTGCTCGACGAGATCCGCGGAGGCTGATCACGCGACGATGGTCCTGTTCGTCGACACCTCCGCGCTCGTGAAGCGGTACGTAGCGGAGCCCGACCGCCAGCTGGTGGTCGACGCCATGGCGTCGGACGACACGTGGATCGCTTCGTCACTCGCGCGCACCGAGGCGATGCTCGTGCTGCACAACCTCGCGCCCGGACCGCGCTCGCAGGAGCGGCTGTGGCACGCCTTCCGCGACGACTGGGACGCTTTCGTCGTCGTCCCCGTCGACGACCGGTGCCTCGCCCGCGCCGTGGAACTCGGGGCGCAGTTCTCGCTCCGGGTCGTCGATGCCATCCATCTCGCCGCGGCCGACCGCCTCCCGAGGCCCCTGAAGTACCTGACCTTCGACCGTCGCCAGATCCCCGCTGCGGCAGCGCTGGAGCTCGAAGTCGTCAGCCCGCTGGCATGATCAACTCATGCCGGCGCCCTTGCACTACGAGGACACACAGGTCGCGATCCACAAGCTCGTGGTCGGACCGATGGACAACAACGTGTTCGTCGTGCGGTGCAAGCAGACGGGCGACGCCGCGCTGATCGACGCGGCGAACGAGCACGACAAGCTGCTCGAGCTGTGCAAGGCCCTCGACGTCCGCACGGTGCTCGAGACCCACGGCCACTGGGACCACATCCAGGCCGTGCCCGCCATCCGTGACGCGGGATACGAGGTCGGCGTCACCGCCGCGGATGCCGAGATGCTCCCGTCGTACGACTACCTGCTCGAGGACGACAGCGTCATCGAGATCGGGCGCGTTCGGATGCGAACCATCGCGACGCCCGGCCACACGCCGGGGTCGATGTGCTTCGTGATCGAGGGTTCGCCCGTGCTGCTGAGCGGCGACACCCTCTTCCCCGGCGGACCGGGCGCGACGAAGTTCCCGGGCAGCAGCTTCGAAAAGATCATCGAGTCGATCGACGGCCGGCTGTTCTCGAAGCTCGCGCCGGAGACCATCGTGATGCCTGGCCACGGCGACGACACCACGATCGGAATGGAGCGACCGCACCTGCAGGAGTGGATCGACCGTGGCTGGTGAGATCGACCTCCTGTTCCGCAGGAGGTCGATCGGCCGGCTGCGCGAGCCGGCGCCATCCGACGACGAGCTGACGACGATGCTCCGGGCTGCCGCCGCGGCGCCCGACCACGGCGAGCTGCGCCCGTGGAAGTTCGTCGTGCTTCGGGGCGAGCACAAGGACGCGTTCGGTGACGTGCTGGCCGAGGCATATCGACGTCGTGTGGAAGCCGCCGGCGGTGACATCGTCCCGGCCAAGCTCGAGAAGGAGCAGACCAAGCTCGGCCGCGCCCCCGTCGTCGTCATCGTCTGCGCCATCCACCGCCACGACGACAAGATCCCGTGGATCGATCAGCTCGGCGCGGCCTACGCCGCGGCCGAGAACCTGTGCCTCGCGGCGACCGCGCTGGGATACGGGTCGATGTGGCGGACGGGCGACCCGGCGTACGACGACCACGTGAAGAAGGCGGTCGCGATCACGGAGCACGACGCGATCGTCGGCTTCGTCTACCTCGGCACGCCTGCCGAAGGGAGCGACAAGCCGGCGCGCGAGCCCGATCTCGAAGGACTGGTGGTGCAGTGGACGCGACCGTCTTCCAGCTGAACGTCTCCGGCGGCGGTGTGCCGAAGCTGCCCGTCCCGGAGATCGACGTCCGAGCCGACGGGTCCGGCGTGGTCGGCGACGTGCAGAAGGAGCGGAAGCACCACGGCCGGCCGTGGCAGGCGTTGTGCCTGTGGTCGCTCGAGATCATCGAGTCGCTGCAGTCGGACGGTCATCCGATCACGGCGGGTTCTGCGGGGGAGAACGTCACGATCCAGGGCGTCGAGTGGAAGCTCGTCCGCCCCGGCGTCCGCCTCGCGATCGGCGACGAGGTGATCTGCGAGATCACCGTCGACGCTGAGCCGTGCAAGAAGCAGACGCCGTGGTTCACCGACGGCGACTGGTCGCGCCTCGACGACCGGAAGCACCCCGGCCGGGCGCGCATGTACGCCGCCGTGATCGAAGGCGGCACCATCCGCACCGGCGACCGGGTCGAGATCCTCCGCCCGAAGAAGGACGACCTAAACGCCCGCTGGGGCGGCTGGTGAAGTAGTCGGCGCCCGTTCGCACTCGGCGGTGTCGGGAGCGCCAGCGAGCAGCCGCAACAGTCGAGTGAGCCTGCGAGCGAGACAATCAGCGCAGCCGGCCCGCCTCGAACGCCGCTTGCTCCGCCGCTTCGAGGGCCTGTTCGACGATGTCGAGGCCGCCGTCCCAGAAGTGAGGATCGGCGAGATCGCAGCCGACGATCTTGCCGAGGTCTTCCGGCGCCATCGATCCACCGGACGAGAGCATGTGGAGGTACCGGGGGACGAAGTCGCTCCCCTGCTCCTGGTACTGCTTGTAGACGCTCAGCGCCAACAGCTGCCCGTACGCGTAGGCGTACACGTAGCCGGGCGTCCCGATGAAGTGCGGGATGTAGCTCCACCACGTGCGGTAGCCCTCGGTGACCTCGACCGCATCGCCGAGCATCTCGGTCTGCGACGCCGCCCACAGCTCGCCGAAGCGCTCGACCGACAGCTCGCCCTCGGTGCGGCGGGCGGTGTGGACGGAGTTCTCGAACCGGTTCATCGCCGTCTGGCGGAAGATCGTGGCGATCGAGTCCTCGATGTTCGACGCCAGCAGCGCGAGGCGCTCGTTCGGATCTTGCACCGACTCGAGCACCCGCCCGAACGTCACCGTCTCGCCGAACACGCTCGCCGTCTCGGCCAGCGTCAGCGGCGTGCCCTGGTGGTACACGCCCTGCTCGCGTGCCAGGTACGCGTGCAGCGCGTGGCCGAGCTCGTGGGCGAGGGTCATCACGTCGCGCCGGCGGTTGGTCCAGTTGAGGAAGACGTAGGGGTGCACCGACGGCACCGTGTACGCGCAGAACGCCCCGCCCCGCTTGCCCGGCGCGGGAGGCGCGTCGATCCAGTTCTTGTCGAAGAACAGCTCGGCCGTCGCCGCCGCCTGCTCGCTGAACGAGGCGTACGCGTCGATCACGATCTGGCGCCCCTCGTCCCAGCTGATCTCCTCCTCGGTGTCGGCCACCGAGGCCATCCGGTCGTAGTCGGCGATCTTGTCGAGACCGAGCACCTTCGCCTTCAGCGCGTACCAGCGCTGCGGGATGTCGTAGCGCTTCTGCACGCTCGACACGAGGGTCTCGACGCTCTCGTCGCTCGCCTCGTTCGACAGGTTCCGCGAGGAGATCCAGGTCTCGTAGTTCCGCAGGCGGTCGTCGGTCGCCTTGTCGGCCAGCAGGGTGTTGAAGATGTAGGCCCGCGTGCGCAGGCCGGGCTTCAGGCCTTCGGTGACGGCCTCGGCCGCGGTGCGCCGCACCTCACGATCGGGGTGACCCAGGCGCGACAGGACTTGGTCGAGCGTCGTCTTCTCCCCGTCGAGGGTGACCTCGATCGCGCTGGTCTCCTGGCTGAACAGCCGGGCCCACGCGCTCCGGCCGGTCACCGCCTTCTCGGTGAGGATCTTCTCCTCGGCCTCGCTCAGGAGATGCGGCTTGTAGGCACGAACCGTCCGCAGGTGGTGGCGCGCGAAGGCGAGCCCGTCGTCGGCGAGGAGGCGCTCGGCGTGGTCGTCGGGGAGGGCCGTCCACTCCAGGTCGAAGAAGATCAGCCTCGTCGCGATCTGCGTCGACCGCTCCTGCACCTTCTGCATGAGCGCGCCCGTCTTCGGGTCGGTGGTGTCGACGGCGAACCGGAGGCTCGCATACGAACCCGCCCGCCCGAGCAGCTCCTGCAACTGCGACTGGCAGCGCATGAACTCGCCCAGGGCGTGGGCGTCCATCGACGAGACGGTGCCCCGCACGCCGGCGAGCTCCTCCGCCATCCGCTCGGCCTCGGCGAGCAGCTCCTCGATCTTCGCCTCGGCTTGATCGTCGGCTGCGCCGTCGAGCAGGTCGGAGAGGTCCCAGTGCACCGTGTTGACGTCGGTCGCCATGCGGGCAAGCTAGCCCCGTGGCCGACACTTCCTCCGGGGCATTCCGCTACGACCGGCGCCCGGTCGATGACACGCCGGTCACCACCGCCGAGCTCCCACCGACGCCGGTGCGCGATCGGAACATCCCCGCGACGGCCTGGACGGACGCACCGGACGAACTGCTCCACCTCGGCGACGAACTGCCCGGTGCGCCGGTCGCCGACTACAAGCGGCGGATCGGCGGGTGGCTCCTCTGGCGCGCCGGCCCGGCGACGAAAGCCAGCGCGATCTACTGGGCCTGCTCCGCCGCCGATCCTTCGGTGACACATTCGTTCCGGCTGTTCGCGGAGGGTGGCGGCGAGGGAGTCGGCCCTTCCGGAACCACCCACGACAGCTTCCGGTCGTGGAAGGAAGACCTCCGCGACAACCAGCCCTGAAGCGGTCGGCCGAGGGCGCTCGGCCATTTCCACTACCGGCATAGGAGAAATAGACTGAACGGGTGGCCGACTCCCCCCAGCCGCCCCTCTTCGAGATCGCCGCGCTCCACGCGTCGGTCGAAGGCACCGAGATCCTCCGCGGCGTCGACCTGACGGTTCGTGCGGGCGAGGTACACGCCCTGATGGGCCCGAACGGCAGCGGCAAGTCGACGCTGGCGAACACCCTGCTCGGGAACCCCGACTACGAGATCACCGGCGGCTCGATCCGCCTGAAGGGTGACGACATCACGGAGTGGGCGACCGACGTCCGGGCCAAGGCCGGCCTGTTCCTCGCGTTCCAGTACCCGGAGGAGATCCCGGGTGTCCCGGTCGTGCAGTTCCTGCGTCAGGCGATGGGCGCTCGCAAGGGCATCGACGACCTGTCGGTGCTCGAGACCCGCCTCGCGATCATGGAGTGGATGAAGCGCCTCGACATGGATCCGGCCTTCGGCGACCGGTACCTGAACGAGGGCTTCTCCGGCGGCGAGAAGAAGCGCAACGAGATCCTGCAGCTCGCCATGCTCGAGCCGGAGATGGCGATCCTCGACGAGACCGACTCGGGCCTCGACATCGACGCCCTGCGGATCGTCGCCAAGGGCGTCAACGAGGTGCGGGCGGAGCGTCCGCAGATGGGCGTGCTGCTCATCACCCACTACCAGCGGATCCTCCAGGCGCTCACGCCCGACGTCGTGCACATCCTGATCGACGGTCGCATCGTCGAGTCGGGCGGCCCCGAACTGGCGGAGCGACTCGAGCGGGAAGGCTACGAGTCGTGGAAGTAGATCTTCCGCTCGACGTCGACAAGGTCAAGAAGGACTTCCCGATCCTCGACCAGCAGGTGAACGGGAAGCGCCTCGTGTTCCTCGACAGCGCGGCGTCGAGCCAGAAGCCGACGCAGGTGATCGAGGCGATGTCTCGCTACTACGAGACGACCCACGCCAACGTCCACCGGGGCGTCTACGCCATCGCCGAGGCCGCGACCGCGCAGTACGAGGGCAGCCGCAACGCCGTCGCCCGCTTCATCGGAGCGAAGCGCACGAGCGAGATCGTCTACACGAAGAACGTCACCGAGGCGATCAACCTGGTGGCGAACTCGTGGGGTCGCGCGAACCTCCGCGAAGGCGACGTCGTCCTGCTCACGGAGATCGAGCACCACGCCAACCTCGTCCCCTGGCTGATGCTCAAGGACAGCATCGGCATCGAGCTCCGCTACATCCCGATGGGAGGCGACGGCGGGCTCGACCTGAACGACCTCGACCGCCTCGTCGACGGGGTGAAGCTCGTCGGCGTCACCGCGATGTCGAACGTGCTCGGTGCCATCACACCGGTGCGGCGCATCGCCGACGCCGCTCACGCCGCCGGCGCGCTGGTGCTGGTCGACGCGGCGCAGTACGTCCCCCACCTCAAGACCGACGTCGAGGCGCTGGGCGCCGACTTCCTCGCCTTCACCGGCCACAAGCTGCTCGGACCGACGGGCATCGGCGTGCTGTGGGGACGCGAAGACCTGCTCGACGCGATGCCCCCGTTCCTCGGTGGCGGCGACATGATCCGCGACGTCCGTCTCGACGGGTTCACCCCGAACGAGCTGCCGTGGAAGTTCGAAGCCGGCACTCCCCCGATCGCCGAGGCGATCGGTCTCGAGGCAGCGATCGAGTACCTGAACGGTCTCGGGATGGAAAAGGTCCGCAAGCACGAGGTCGAGCTGACGGGGTACGCGATGCGCTCGCTGAAGGAGCGCCACGGCGACAAGATCACCATCCACGGCCCGTCGGAGCCGGCGATGCGGGGCGGCGTCCTCAGCTTCGCGTTCGCCGACCTCCACCCACACGACATCAGCCAGGTGCTCGACCAGCACGGCGTGTGCGTACGGGCCGGCCACCACTGCGCCAAGCCGCTGATGCGACTGCTGCAGGTGAGCGCCACGGCGCGCGCCTCGTTCTACGTCTACAACGACGAAGCCGACGTCGACGCGCTCAACGAGGCGCTCGACGAAGCCGCGAGCTTCTTCGCCTTCTGACGCCCGACGCCTGAGCAAGACTGGATCCGACATGCCCGGCCTCGAAGACCTCTACCGAGAGATCATCCTCGACCACTACCGCAGCCCCCGGAACCGGGGCGAACTGCCGACGCCGCCGGCGACGATGGCCGAGGGCTTCAACCCGCTCTGCGGCGACGAGATCCAGGTGTACCTGCAGGTCGACGGCGACCGCATCGACGACGTGAAGATCGGCGGTCAGGGCTGCTCGATCAGCCAGTCGTCGGCGTCGATGATGTCGGCCGCGATCAAGGGCAAGACGGTCGACGAGGCCCGCGCGCTGATCCGGGCGTTCAAGGCGATGATGTCGATCCACGAGCACCGGTTGGGCGGCGAAGGCGCCGACGCGGGCGACGGCGACGAGGCGGTCGAGGCCGCCGCGACGGTCGACGACGTGAAGCTGGGCGACCTGGAGGCGCTCCAGGGCGTCGTGAAGTTCCCGGTCCGGATCAAGTGCGCGACCCTCAGTTGGAACACCCTCCAGCAGGGTTTGGACGACGCCGCCGCCAGCTAGCGTGCCGGGCCGTCCGTCCTGATCCGAGGAGGCCCCGTGAGAGTCGTCGTCGACTTCGACATGTGCCAGAGCAACGCCGTCTGCCAGGGAGTGGCGCCGGAGGTCTTCGAGGTGCGCGACGACGGCTATCTGTACATCCTCCAGGAGAACCCGAGCGAGGAGCTCCGCTCGAAGGTGGAAGACGCGGCCCGGTCGTGTCCGGTGCAGGCGATCACCATCGAGGACTGAGCCGCTTCCTTGCCAGATCTCGGATCCGTCGTCGTCGTCGGCGCGTCCCTCGCCGGGATGCGTGCGGCAGAGGCGCTGCGGCGTGAGGGCTTCGACGGGCAGCTCACGCTCGTCGGAGCGGAGACCCACTGGCCACCGTTCGACCGGCCACCGCTCTCGAAGCAGGTGCTCGTCGGCAAGTGGGAGGCCGACAAGGCCGTGTTGCGCACCGACCTCGACCCCGCGACCGACGACCGCCTCGAGCTCCGCCTCGGGCGCCGGGCGATCGACCTCGACGCGGCCGAACGCCGCATCACCCTCGACGACGACACCACCCTCGACTACGACGGCCTGATCATCGCCACGGGTGCGACGCCGCGGACGCTGCCGGGCGTGCAGCAGGTGACCGGCATCCACGTCCTGCGAACGATCGACGACTGCTCATCGTTGCGCCGCGATCTCGACGGCCCGGCCTACGTCACGGTCATCGGCGCGGGCTTCATCGGCTGCGAGGTCGCTGCCGCCGCACGTGCCCTCGGCCACCCCGTCGCGCTCGTCGAGGCCCTTCCGCTGCCGCTCGTGCGGGTGCTGGGTGAAGACATCGGGAAGATGACCTCGGAGCTCCATCGCGAGCACGGCGTCGAGCTCCACCTCGGCTCGGGAGTCGAGGGCATCGACGGTGTGCAGCGGGTCGAGGGTGTCCGCCTCACGAACGGCGAGGTCGTCAAGGCAGACGTGGTGGTCGTCGGCATCGGCGTCACGGCCAACACCGACTGGCTCGCGGCGAGCGGGCTCGTGATCGACAACGGCGTGCTGTGCGACCAGTCGCTCCTCGCCGCTGGCGCCGAAGGCGTCGCGGCCGCGGGTGACGTCGCTCGGTGGCCGAACCCTGTCTACGACGGCGCGCTGATGCGGATCGAACACTGGACCAACGCGGCGGAGCATGGCGAGCACGCGGCTCGCTCGCTCCTCGCGTGGGCGCGCGGCGAGGAGCCGCCGGCGTTCGAGTCGATTCCCTACTTCTGGTCGGAGCAGTACGGCGTCCGGTTCCAGATGGTGGGGACGTGGGCCGAAGGCGACGAGCAGCACGTGGTCGAAGGTGATCCGCTCGGGCCCGAACGCAAGGGCGTGATCGCGTTCGTTCGTGGCGACCGGGTCATCGGGGCGCTGTGCGTCAACCGGCCGAACCGCACGCTGCCGTGGCGCAAGCACATCGAGGCGCGAGCAACGTATCCCGTGCCCGAACCGGAGTAGCGGCGCGGCCGTGGCGGTACCGGCCGCTCTCCGCCCGCTCCGCCACAAGCGCTACGCGCTGATCTGGACCGCTGGCCTCGTCTCGAACATCGGCACGTGGCTGCAGACGGTCGCCGTCGGCTCCCTCGTCACGGGTCTCACCAGCAACCCCATCTGGACCGCCGTCGCGTACGTCGCCGGGTTCCTGCCGATGAGCGTGCTGTCGCCCATCGGCGGCGCGCTGGCCGACCGGTTCGACCGCCGACGATGCACCGTCGCCGGCGTGTTGATCGAGGCGATGCTCGCCGGCGCGCTCGCGGTCTTGGTCGCGACCGGCCGCACGTCGCCGGTCGTGATCAACCTGCTCGTGTTCGTGGCCGGATGCGTCTCCGCGCTGCGCATGCCGTTCCAGCAGGCGATGCTGCCCGACCTCGTCCCGCCGGAAGACCTGGTCGGCGCGGTGTCACTCGGCTCGGCGCAGTGGAACCTCGGACGCGTCGTCGGCCCTGCGTTCGCGGGGATCGTCATCGTCGCCGGATCGTTCTCGCTCGCCTTCACCCTCAACGCGATCTCGTTCCTCGCCGTGGTGCTGGCGTTCGTGTTCGTGCGGGTGCCGTCGCCGACCACCGACGAGGAGTGGCCGGGCGTGATCGCCCAGATGAAGGCCGGCGCTCGGGCGGTTCGAGCCGAGCCGGGTTGCCGCTCCGCGATGGTGCTCGTGGCGGTCGCGGCCGGCATCGGCGCCCCGTTCATGGCGCTGATCGCCGCCATGGCCGACGAGTTCGTCGACGGCGGACCGAAGCGCATCGCCGCCGCCACCGGCGCGCTGACCACCGCGCAAGGGTTCGGGTCCGTCGTCGGCGCCCTCATGCTTCCGTCGCTCGTGAACCGCTTCGGCCGCCAGCGGGTGATCTTCGGTTCGATCCTCGCCATGGGCGCCAGCCTCGTCCCGTACGCGCTCGCGCCGACGGTCGCCGCCGCCGTCCCGGGCCTCGCCGTCACCGGCGGCATCTACATCTGCGTGCTCTCGGGCCTGAGCGCCATCGTGCAGCTTCGGGCCCCGACGGAGTTCCGCGGTCGGGCGATCAGCCTCTTCTGGTCGGTGATGTCGATTGTCTTCCCCATCGGGGCCTTCGTCCAGGGCGTGATCGCCCGCAACGCTGGCATGAGGGCGACGACGCTGCTGTCCGCAGGGATGCTCGTCGTCGTCACGCTCGTGCTGCGAGCGCTGCGGCCCCGGACGTTCGAGGCCCTCGACGACCGCCTCGAGCTAGAGGAAGTAGAGGAACCCGAACGCCTCGTCGCGGAAGTGGAATCCCTCGTCGCGGAGGGCGACTCCCCAGTCACCCCGCACCTCGGGGTTGGTCTCCTCCATGCCATGGTCGGCGACGAGGAAGAAGGCGGTGTCGTCGAAGACGCCGGCCCGCTCGATCGCCGCTAGCACCTCCCCCAGCCGAGCGTCGGTGTCGCGCACGCTGGCGTAGGCGATCTCGGAGTGCGGTCCGCCCTCGTGGAAGGCGGAGTCGGTGAGGGTGAAGTTCATCCACGTGAACGCCGGCGTCGCCTGCGCCCACTGCTCGACGCACGCCTTGGTGCCTGCGTGGTCGATCTTCGACATCTGCTTGTAGTCCTTCGACGGCCGGACGAACCGCTCGGTCGCGTGCTCGAGCTCCGACGCAGGGAAGCTCGGCGGGTAGTCGCCCGCTCGGATGGCGTCGAACGTCGACCAGCTCGCGCCCCGGTCGGTCGGCTCGTCGATCGAGATCGTCAGCGCGCCGGGCATCGCACGGCGGACCGCCTCGTGGATCGTCTCCACCTCGGGCGACAGCCGCTGCATCGCCCATGCCCACGTCGCAGGCGAGTTGGTGATCACCTGCTCGTCGTTCTCGCGGTCGTACCACGCGTTGTGGACGATGCCGTGGTGGCCCGGGTAGCAGCCGGTGAGCGTCGCGGTGTGGTTCGCGAGCGTCACGGTCGGAAGACCGGACATGGCGCCGTAGCGGAAAGACGTGCCCATGCCCATCAGCCGGGCGACGTTGGGCGCCTCACCCGCGGCAGCCATGGCGTACAACACGTTGGGGTTGCACCCGTCGAGCAGGAAGCCGACGACGTGGTTCGGGCGGTCGCCGGCGGCGTCGGTTTCCAGCAGATCGCCGAGCGGCTCGCCATCCTGACGGGCGAGCAGCGCGTCGTCTCGCGTTCCACCGTTCATGGCCGTTCCCTGCTTCGGCTCGACGCCCAGCAGCGCCAACGCGGTGGGAGCGACGTCGATGAGGCGGCACGATCGATCGACCATCCCGTTCTGCTTGACCCCCTTGCCGGCGAGGATGAACGGGGCACGGGCCTGGATCACGTCGATCGAGCCGTGCTCGCCCCGGTGCCCACCCTGGTCTTCCCAGTTGTGGGCCGCGGAGTGGATCACGCACAGATCGGGAGCGAAGGGCGAGTCGAAGAGCTGGGCGACCTGCTCGAACGCGTTCGGGTAGCTGTTCTCGTTCCGCGTCGGGAAGAGGTTCGCCTTCTCGTTCTCGACGCCGGCGAATCGATCGTCGCTCTGGTCGCCGAGCGGGTCTCGCCCCTCCACCGCCTCGACGTGGAACGACCACGAGTTGCCGTCGTCGTGGCGGCGGAAGCGCACCCGGCCGTCGTGCGCGAGCGCCTCGTACTCGTCCGGGCCGGTGGTGCGCAGGACCATGTCGACGATCGGCTCCATCTCCGAGGAGAGGAGGACGTCGAGGGCGTCGTCAGGCGTCCGTCTCACGGCCGGAACTGTACGAAGCGGAAGAATGATTCGCTCGCGAGGGAACGAGTTCCCATACTGGAGCGTCGAACACGGCGGACAATGAGACGGACTTCCCCTTTGCGCGCATCCTCTTCCCTTCGGCTGGTCGCCGCTGCGCTCGCGCTCGCGGTGGGCGCGTCGGCCTGCACGTCGGCCTCCGGTGACGGCCTCGAAGCGGCGTCGAACACGTCGTCGACGACGACGTCCACGTCGACCACCACCACGACCGAACCCCCGACCACCACGACGGAACCGCCGACCACCACGGCGCCTCCGCCTCCGCCCGGTTTCGCGCCGGGCGCGCAGGGCGCCGAGGTCCGCGCGCTCGAGGAGCGACTCGTCGCGTTGAAGTTCGACCCCGGCAAGGTCGACGGCGTCTACGACGCCAACACCGGTGATGCGGTGATGGCCTTCCAGAAGACGCATGGCCTCGAGCGGACGGCCCGCGCCACGCCCGACGTGCTCGACAAGATCAAGGTGGTCGGCGATCCGGAGCCGATGATGGCGAACGGCGGGGCCAACCGCGTCGAGGTCGACCTCAAGCGCCAGGTGCTGTTCCTCTACAAGGGCGGAGCCCTGTTCCGGATCCTGTCGGTGTCGACCGGCAACAACAAGCGCTACTGCGTCGACGGCCAATGCGCGACGGCGGTCACCCCGGGCGGGTCGTTCAAGGTCCAGCGCCGGATCCTCGGTCTGCGGGTCAGCCGCCTGGGCAAGCTCTACAACCCGCTGTACTTCAACGGCGGCATCGCGTTCCACGGTTCGCCCTCGGTCCCTGCGTACCCCGCCTCGCACGGCTGCGTCCGCCTGCCGATGCACGTCAGCCGGTGGTTCTACGACAACGTGCCGAACGGGACGCCGGTCTACGTCCTCGGCGGCAAGAAGGCACCGGTGCCGTTCAACGAGCAGGCGCCTGCGGAAGGCGACGCTTCGGCGCCGTCGACCACCGCAGCACCGGCTTCGACCACCACGGCCGCTCCGACGACGACCACCACGGCCGCTCCGACGACGACCACCACCGCGGCTCCGACCACGACCGCAGCGCCGACGACGTCCACGACGTCGACGACGTCGACCACGGCCCAGCCGATCGTCAACCCGTAGCTACCGCAGCCCTCGCTCGAGGTCGAGCAGGGCCTGCTTGCGATCGAGTCCGCCACCGAAGCCGGTCAGAGCGCCGTTGGCCCCGATCACCCGGTGGCACGGGACGATGATCGCGATCGGGTTCCGCCCGTTCGCGAGCCCGACGGCGCGTGACGCCTTCGGCTGGCCGATGTCGGCCGCGAGCTGGCCGTAGGAGCGGACCTCGCCGTACGGGATGGCGCGCAGCCGGGCCCAGACGCGCTGCTGGAACTCCGTTCCCTCGGCGTCGAGCATCACGTCGAAGGCCGTGAGCTCGCCGGCGAAGTAGGCGTCGAGTTGGTCGACGACGTCGGCGAAGGCGGCGTCGTCCTCCTTCCAGTTCTCCGCGCCCTTCGGCGGATGGGCCTGCCCGTCCATCGCCAGGTTCGTCAGCGTGCCGTCGGCGTAGCCGCCGAGGAGCAGCGGCCCGATGGGGCTGTCGACGGTGCGGAAGATCTTCATGCTGCGCTCCTGGGAGGGGTGCCGGGGGTGAGCGGCAGGGGTCGGTTGATCGGATGGTCGAGGGACGCCCACAGGTACTGCACCGCGTACGAGCGCCACGGGCGCCACCGTTCGGCGTCGGGGACGGTGAGGTCGAGACCGGCGAGCGCGGCCTTGACACCGCCGTCGGTCGCCGGGAACGCGTCGGGATCGCCGAGGCCGCGCATCGCCACGATCTCACAGGTCCACGATCCGATGCCGTTGATCTCGGCGAGCTGCCGGCGAGCACCGTTCCAGTCGACGCCCGGGCCGAGCTCGATGGTGCCGCCGGCGATGCGGGTGGCGAGCTCGGAGAGGCATCGCTGCCTCGTGCGGGGCAGGGGCCACGTGGCTGGGTCGGTCGCTGCGAGGTCGTCGGCCGTCGGGAACAGCTGGGTGAGGCCGCCCTCGGGGTCGTCGACATGCGCGCCGTGAGCGGCCGCGAGCCGGCCGGCGATCGTTCGCGCCGCCGCGGTCGAGATCTGCTGCCCTATCACCGCACGGATCGCCATCTCCGGCTCGTCGACCGTGCGGGGCACCCGGCGTCCCGGGCTCTCCTCGACGAGCACCGCGAGTCGTTCGTCTTCGGCGAGCGCCTGGTCGATGGCCTGCGGATCGGCGTCGAGATCGAGCAGGCGCCGGCAACGGGCGATCGCGCTCGGCAGGTCGCGCACGTCGGCCAGACGCACACGGCAGGCGACGTGGTCGGCGCGTGGCGCAAGTCCGACGAGCGCAGGGCCTGCTGGAAGACGGAGCGATCGCCGGTACCAGCCGTCGCGCACCTCCTCCACGCCGGGGACCGCGGTCGCTGCGAGCTGGCCGAACAGGTTGTCCGGGGTCAGGGGCTGGCGGAACGGAAGGCGAAGCGTGAGGGCGTCGGCGACGGCGGGCGCGTCGCGTCTCGAGGCCGTGTCGCGCAGATGCGTCGGGCTGGTGCCGAAGACCTCGCGGACGGTGTCGTTGAACTGGCGGATGCTGGAGAAGCCCGCTGCGAACGCCACCTCTCCGAACGGCAGGCCGGTGGTCTCGATCAGCAGACGAGCGGTCTGCGCTCGCTGGGCTCGCGCGATCGCGAGTGGTCCGGCGCCGACCTCGGCGACGAGCAGCCGTTCGAGGTGCCTGGTGCTGTAGCCGAGACGCGAGGCGAGCGCACCGACACCGTCACGGTCGACGACGCCATCGGCGATGAGCCGCATGGCGCGGGCGACGACGTCGCCCCGGACGTTCCACTCCGGCGAGCCGGGCGATGCGTCGGGGCGACAGCGCTTGCACGCTCGGAAGCCTGCCTGCTGCGCGGCCGCTGCCGTGGGGTGGAAGCGCACGTTGTTCGCGTGTGGCGGGCGCGCTGGGCAGCTCGGCCGGCAGTAGATGCCCGTCGTCACGACGGCCGTGAAGAACCACCCGTCGAAGCGCGCGTCCTTCGACTGGACCGCCCGCCAGCACCGGTCGAAGTCGTCGTGCATCACGACGATGGTGACACGCCTCCCGTGGCGCCGGCTGGCGGAAATCCGCCACGGCAGGCGGAGGCGCGTCAGGCGAGAGGGTCGGCGAAGGGATCCGCGAACGGGTCCGCCGCGGCAGCGGGCGAAGCCGTAGCGGCCGCGTCGTCCCGGGTCTCGCCGTACGGGGCGTAGCCGGTCTCCTCGAGCTCGTCGGCGAGCTCCGGTCCACCCGTACGCACGATACGACCCTTCGACAGCACGTGCACGACGTCCGGCTTCAGCTCGTGGAGCAGGCGCGTGTAGTGGGTGATCGCCAGGACCCCGAGCCCGTCCTCCTGGGTGGCGGCTTCCACGCGGCGACTCACGTCTCGCAGCGCATCGACGTCGAGCCCCGAGTCGATCTCGTCGAGGATGGCGATCTTCGGCTTGAGCACCGCGAGCTGCAGCGTCTCGTTGCGCTTCTTCTCCCCACCCGACATGTCGACGTTCAGGGGCCGGCTGAGGAAGCGCTCGTTGAAGCCGATGCGGGCCGCCTCGTTGAGCACGAGGAGGTCGACGTCGTCGCGGTCGCGACCCATCGCCGCGAACGCCTCCTCCAGCGCGTCGTGCAGGCTCACGCCCGCGACCTCGGTCGGGTACTGCATCGCGAGGAACAGCCCGGCGTGGGCCCGCTTCCACGTGGGCTCGCCGAGCAGCTCGACGCCGTCGAGGGTGACCGATCCGCCGAGCACCTCGTAGCCGGGGCGCCCCATCACGACGTGCGAGAGGGTGCTCTTGCCCGAGCCGTTCGGACCCATGACGGCATGGACCTCGCCGCTCTTCACCGTGATGTCGATGCCGCGCAGGATCTCCTTGCCCGCGACGCCCGCGCGCAGACCGCTGATGACGAGCTCGCTCACACCACGCTCCTCGCGCTCACGAGCACGTCGTCGCCATCGACCTTGACGTCGTAGACGGCCACCGGCTTGGTCGCGGGCAGCGACTGGGGTTCGCCGTCGGTGAGGGAGAACGTGGAACCGTGCTTCCAGCACTCGATCTCCCGCTCCTCCTCGAAGACCTCTCCCTCGGCGAGCGAGTAGTCCTCGTGGCTGCACCGATCCGCGATCGCATAGAAGTCGTCGCCGATGCGCACGACGCAGAGGCGGTGGCCTTCGACGTCGAAGCGCTTCGCCGAGCCGGGCTCGACGTCGTCGACCGCGCAGACGCGGAACGGCGTGCTGCTGGTGCTCGTGCTCATGCGGAGGTGACCTTCTCGAGCTTGCGGGACACGATGTGGCGAGCGGCGTCGGCCACCCCGCCGACCGGGATCGACTCGAGGATCTCCTCGAAGAAGCCGGTGACGATCAGCCGTTCGGCCGTAAGAGTCGGCACGCCGCGGCTCTCGAGATAGAACATGTGCTCCTCGTCGACCGGGCCGGTCGCCGCCGCGTGGCCGCACGAGCGGATGTCGTTCTCGTTGACGATCTCGAGGTTGGGGACCGAGTCGACGTGGGCGCCCTCACCGAGCACGAGGTTGCGGTTGCCGAGGAACGACTCGGTCGCCTTCGCCCCTTCCTGCACCCGGATGAGGCCGGTGTAGACGCCGTGCGCCTCGTCGACGACCGCGCCCTTGAGCTGGAAGTCGCTGATCGAACGCGAGCCGACGTGGTCCTGCAGCGAGCGGAAGTCGATCACCTGGCGCTCGTCGCCGAAGTACACGCCGGCGATCTTCGCCGTCGCTCCTTGCTCGGGGAGCAGCGCGCTGACGTACTCACGCGCGTAGCCGCCGCCGGTGGCCACGAGCCACCCCCGAAGCGTCGCGTCGCGTCCGACCGATGCGAGCAGGTGACCGAGTTGCCATGCATCGGCGGCCAGCTGCTGCGAACTGACGAAGCGCAGGTTCGCTGCCTGGCCGATGCGCAGCTCGACGACAGGGACGCTGAGCGCGCCGCCGTCGCCCCCGATGGCGGTGAGCACGACGGTTGCTTCACTCGCCTCTCCCGCCTCGATCACCACGTGAGGGAAGCTCGCGACCTTGCCGGGAGCGACGGTGACGAGCACCTCGATCGTGCCGCTCGCGACCTTGCCCTTCGGGATCCGGACGACCGTCTCCTGCTCCGCGAAGCGGTCGTGCAGGTCGGTGAGGCCGTCTGGCTCCGGGTAGTCAAGGCGCGCCAGGTCGGCGAGCGGCGACGTCTCGACGACGACCGCCGGATCGGCTGGGTTCACTGACACGAGCGCCTCGCCCGCCACGAACCCGTCGAGGTCGAGATCGTTGATCGGCGAGTAGCGCCAGCTCTCGTCCTGCGTCGTCGGAAGCGGACGCATGGAGGCTGCTGCCTGGGTGAAGACGCTCAGTGGAACCGGTCCTGTGCTCGCGAAAGGGGGGCCGGCGAACGGCCCCCGAACAGGTCCAATCCTACCGGTGCCTGCGTCCTACTCAAAAGGTGAGGACGCCGCTGGCGAAGGCGTGAACCGCTCCGCCCACGCGCAGGTTGCCCTCCTCCGCGTGCACCACCATCACAGACGGGCGTCCGATCTCGGCACCCTGGCGCACGATGAGGTCCGGACCCATGCCCCACAGGCGGCGGGCCAGCAGCCCGATCGGTCCGGCCGCCGAGCCGGTGCCGGGGTCTTCGAACGACGCCGTCTCGGTCGGCACCGCGAGCCGGACGTGGATCGTCGTGTCGTCGAGGCGACGCATCGCGGCCAGACCGGTCGCCCTCACGGCTCTCGCCGCTGCCGCACCGGCGACGTTGTCGAACCGCACCCGATCGAGGGGATGGTCGGTCGGCACGACGAGGTGGCGGGTGCCGGCGAGGTCGGCGACGAACGCCTTCCTCGCGTGCTCGACCGGGATGCTCATGGCCCGCGCCGCGTCCTCCGGATACACCTCGGTGACGATCGGGTCGGGCTGCACCATCACCGCGCCCGTCGCAGTGGCCTCAACCGTCACCACCGCGCCAGAGGTGCGCTGGCTCCAGGCGCCAGGTCCCATCGACCACGCCGCGCCGACGCTCGGATGCCCGGCGAGCGGAAGCTCGTCGACCGGGGTGAAGATGCGGGCGTCGTACGACCAGTCGCCGGTCTTCCGCACGAACACCGTCTCGCTGAGGTTCATCGCTCGGGCGATCGCCTGCATCGTCGCCGTGTCGTCGAGGATGCCGCCGACGACGCACAGTCCGTTGCCGGCGAAAGCGCGGTCGGAGAACACGTCGAGGACCTTGTAGGCGAGCTCGGGCACCGGCCGAGTCTGCTCGCTAGCGTCCGCGGTCATGGCAGCAGATTCGATGCTCGACGTCGAGAAGAACGACCACGTCGCCACCGTGTGGATCGACAACCAGGCGAAGCGCAACGCCCTCGGTGTCGCGTTCTGGCGGGACATGCCCGGCGTGATGGACGACATCAACGCCGACGAAGACGTGCGGGCGGTGGTCATCGCAGGTCGCGGCGCGTGCTTCACCGCCGGCATCGACGTCGCGTTCCTCGCCGGGCAGGCCGGGGGCATGGAGCCCCAACCCGGGCTCTTCAAGGGGCTCAAGGGGATCCACCGGCTGCAGCAGGCGATCACCGCCGTCGCCGAGTGCGAGAAGCCGACGATCGCCGCGATCCACTCGTGGTGCGTCGGTGCCGGCGTCGACCTCATCACGGCGTGCGACATCCGCCTCGCTGCAGCCGACGCGAAGTTCTCCGTTCGCGAGACGCGCCTGGGCCTCGCCGCAGACGTGGGCACGTTGCAGCGCCTGCCCCGGTTGATCCCCGCCGGCCACGTCGCCGAGCTCGCGTTCACGGGCAAGGACATCGACGCCGAACGGGCGTGCCGCATCGGCCTCGTCAACGACGTCTATCCCGACGTCGACGGCGTCTTGAAGGCAGCCCACGAGCTCGCGGCCGAGATCGCCGCCCTGTCGCCGGGTGCGGTGCAGGGCACGAAGGTCGTGCTGAAGCACGCGGTCGACCACACCGTCGAGGAGGGCCTCGAGTTCGTCGCCCTGTGGAACTCGAGCCAGCTGCCCCGCAAGGACATGCAGGAGGCGATGACCGCCTTCCTCGAGAAGCGCCCGCCGAAGTTCACCGGCAGCTGACCCCAGGGGCTAGCGGCGGAACCGCTTCTTGAGCTTCCCGAGGAGCGAGTTCTCGGCCGCCTCGCGCTTCGCCTGCTCCCGCTTGTGTTCGGCGAGGATCTCCGGGCCCACCTGGTTGAGGATGTCTTCAGCCTCGTCGAGCAACGCGGCGGCGTCGTCGTTCAGCTCGATGATCTCGGGTTCGTCGGGAACGGGCGGGCGGATCGCGGAGCCGACGGTCCACCCGACGTCAGCGAGGCGGCGGGTGAAGCGAGGGCATTCGTCGGGGCATCGCCACGGTGCCTCGGGAGCCAGATCGAGCACGCAGAACCGGGCCGTCTCGCCCGAGGCGTAGGTCCGGCTCTGAAAGTGCTTGCAGTTCTCCCGCATCGGCATGGGCCGACTAGCGCTCCCGGAGCTTCGACAGGAGGCGGAGCAGCTCGAGGTAGAGCCACACGAGCGTGACGAGCAGGCCGAACGCGGCGTACCACTCCATCCACTTGGGTGCCTGGGCCTGTATGCCCTTCTCGATCAGGTCGAAGTCGAGGAGGAGGTTCGCGGAGGCGATGCCGACGACGACGAGGCTGAAGAGGATGCCGACCGGCCCGCTGCTGTGGATGTACGGCACCGACGCGCCGAACAGGTTCATCACGAGCGTGATCATGTAGACGACGAACACCGCTCCGGTCGCGAGCATCACACCGCGGCGGAACTTGTCGTCGACGGTGACGACGCGCTTCGCGAAGAGGCCGAGCATCAGCAGGAAGACTGCGCCCGTGAGCATGATCGCCTGGAGCACGATCCCTTCATAGGCCCGCTCGTAGACGGCCGAGATCGCGCCCATCACGAGGCCCTGGATCGCTGCGTACAGCGGTGCGGTGATCCGCGCGAGCTTCGGACGGAAGATCGTGAGGAAGGCGACCCCGAGCCCACCGAGCACCGCGAGGAGCAGCCACCCGGGGAACGCAACCGTGTCGCCCCGGTCGACCGACTGCCAGCCCAGGTAGCCGGTGACGAGCACGATCGGGGCCAGGATCAGACAGCGGCTGACGACGCCGTCGAGCGTCATCTGGTCGCGCCACGACTCCCGGACGACCGACGGATCGAGGCCGTCCGCCGTACGGGCGTCGCTCGGTGCGCCGGGCGCGCCGGGCGCGCCGGGTGCGCCCACGGTGTAGAAGCGCTCGGGGGCGAACGTCTTCTCGTTGAGTGCGGGGTTGGCCATGGCTAACCGATCGACCCTTCCATCTGGAGCTCGATGAGACGGCTCCATTCCACCGCGTACTCCATCGGAAGTGTGCGCGTGACCGGCTCGATGAAGCCGTTGACGATCATGCCGACCGCCTGATCCTCCGACAGGCCGCGGCTCATCAGGTAGAAGAGCTGGTCTTCCGAGACCTTCGACACGGTGGCCTCGTGCTCGATGCGGGCGTCGCGCTCCTCGATCTCCTGGCGGGGATAGGTGTCGGTGCGGCTGATGTCGTCGAGCAACAGGGCGTCGCAGCGGACGTGGCTGCGGGCGCCGTAGGCACCTTCCTCGACCTTGACCAGGCCGCGGTAGCTCGTGCGGCCGCCGTCCTTCGAGATCGACTTCGACACGATCGTCGAGGTGGTCTCCGGCGCGGCGTGGATCATCTTCGCGCCGGCGTCCTGGTGCTGACCCGGGCCCGCGTAGGCGACCGAGAGGACCTCGCCGGAGGCCTTCGGGCCGGCGAGCACCACCGACGGGTACTTCATCGTCAGGCGGCTGCCGATGTTGCCGTCGATCCATTCGACGTGGGCCTCGGCCTCGGCGCGAGCGCGCTTGGTGACGAGGTTGTAGACGTTCGGCGACCAGTTCTGGATCGTCGTGTAGGTGATGCGCGCGCCCGGGAGGGCGACGAGCTCGACGACCGCCGAGTGCAGCGAGTCGCTCGAGTAGACGGGGGCCGAGCAGCCCTCGATGTAGTGCACCTTGGCGCCCTCGTCGGCGATGATCAGCGTCCGCTCGAACTGGCCCGCGTTCTCCGAGTTGATGCGGAAGTAGGCCTGCAGCGGCATCTCGCACTCGACGCCCGGCGGGACGTAGATGAACGAGCCGCCCGACCACACCGCGGAGTTCAGTGCGGCGAACTTGTTGTCACCCGGCGGGATGATCGTCCCGAAGAAGCGCTTCACGACGTCCGGGTACTCGCGCACCGCGGTGTCCATGTCGGAGAAGAGGATCCCGCGCCGCTCGAGGTCTTCCCGGTTGCGGTGGTAGACGACCTCCGACTCGTACTGCGCGGTGACTCCCGCGAGGTACTTCCGCTCCGCCTCCGGGATGCCGAGCTTCTCGTACGTCTGCTTCATCTGCTCGGGCAGTTCGTCCCACTCGTCGACCTGATGGTCGGTGGGCTTGATGTAGTAGAAGATGTCCTGGAAGTCGAGATCGGGCATGTTCGTGGCGAACCACGGCAGCATCGGCTTCCGCTCGAAGTGGCGCAGCGCCCGGATGCGGAAGTCGGTCATCCACTTCGGCTCGCCCTTCCACCACGAGATCTCGCGTACGACGTCTTCGTTCAGGCCCTTCTTGGGCTTGAAGACGTAATCGACCGCATCGCTCCAACCGAGCTTGTAGCGGCCGAGGTCGAGTCCACTGACGACGGTGGTCATGGGGGAACGCGCTCCTGAGGAGAAGGGGGGCGGGAATTTCTCCTACGTGGATAGTAACAATCCCTGCCTCCCCGAACTTCCCGATCGGGTCTACGGTGGGGGTCACACCGGGTCAGTCAGGGTGTGTCATTTGTCAACTGACCCTGTGGAACATCACGACGCCTGCCGACGTTTCAAGCACTGTCCCCGGTGGGCACAAGGAGTTCACAATGGCAACCGACGTCCGAGATCAGCTGGAGCAGTGGAGGGCCGAGACGGCCGACAAGCCGTTGCAGAGCGCCCAGCAGGTACAGGATCGCCTTCTCGACCTCTATCCGGTGCTCCGCGAGTTCCCGGTGAAGACGGAAGTCGAGAAGTGGCTGTCGCTGACGCGTGAGCGGTCGCTGTTCGAGGGCAAGGAGATCAACGAGCTCCTCGACGGCATCGAGATGGAGCTGTCGCTCGGCACCCTCGAGAACGGTCTCGAGCCCGCCGCAACCTGACCGGTCGCCAACCAGGTTTGCGGGGCTCCCGGCGCCCCTACCGAGCGCCGAAGGCCCCGCAAGGGACGACAGAAGCCCCCGCCGAAGCGGGGGCTTCTCCGCGTCCGCGGCCCCTCCCGATGTGCTTCGGGCCCCGACCGCCTCACCCGTGAAGCGCCGGAGGCCCAAAGCGACCGGGCGCGGCCCGCCGCTCGCGGCTGGGGAGTCGGGAGACGGTGCCCGCGACGGACGCGAGGGAAGCGCCAGTGACGAGCAGTCATGTCCGAGTGGCAGCGAGCGCAGCGAGCAGAGCGAGGACCGAAGGAAGAGTTCCGGGCGGTCCCGCTCTCCCCCCGAAGGGCGGGACCGGCCCGGAGGCAGTGGCCGGCTGGCTAGGAGCCGGCGGTGGTGGCGAGTCCGCCCGTCCACGAGGCGAACAGCGCGGCGTAGCGGCCGCCCTTGGCCACCAGCTCGTCGTGGGTGCCGAGCTCGAGGATGCCGCCCTGGTCGACCACCGCGACCCGGTCTGCCCGTTCGGCGGTGGTGAGGCGGTGCGCGATGACGATCACGGTCCGACCCTCCATCAGGAGGTTGAGGGCGTGCTCGACGACGGTCTCGGTGCCCGGGTCGAGGTTCGAGGTCGCCTCGTCGAGGACGAGCACCTTCGGGTTTGCCAGCGCGGCACGGGCCAGCGAGACGAGCTGGCGCTCGCCGGCGGACAGGCGCGAGCCACGCTCCCGCACCTCGGTGTGGAGACCCTCGGGCAGCGCGGCGAACCGCTCGTAGACGCCGATGGTCTTCATCGCCTCGACGACTTCCTCGTCGGTGGCGTCGGCCCGGCCGATGCGCACGTTGTCGAGGATGGTGCCGTAGAAGAGGTAGCCCTCCTGGGGCACCACGCACACCCGTTCGCGGAGCGAGTGGAACGTGCAGTCCTTCAGGTCGACGCCGCCGTAGGAGATCGTCCCGCTGGTGGGGTCGTAGAGGCGGGCCATCAGCTTCGCCAGTGTCGACTTGCCGGCGCCGGTCGGTCCGACGAGCGCGATGCGCTCGCCGAACTCGACGTCGAGCGACACATCGCGGAGCACGAACGTGCGCCCGTCGTAGGCGAACGAGACGTCGTCGACGGTCAACGCCCCCGTCTCGGGCAGGTCGACCGCGCCCGGCCGTTCGGGCAGGTCGGTCTTGGTGTCGAGGAGGCCGAAGAGCTTGTGCAACGACGCGCCGGCCGACTGCAAGACGTTGAAGAGCTGCGACAGCTGCTGCACCGGCTCGAACAGGTAGCCGAGGTAGAGGATGAAGGCGACGACGGTGCCGACGGTGACCGACTCGTTGTGCACCATCATCCCGCCGATGCCGACGACGGCAGCCGTCGTGCCGATGCCGGCCATCTCGATGACCGGGAAGTACCGGGCCGAGATCTTGGTGGCCGTGAGGTTGGCGTCGAGCTGAGCCCTGTTGTGGCGGCTGAACCGCTTGACCGTGTGGTCTTCCTGGGCGAACGCCTGGATGACGCGGACGCCGGCGATGCCCTCCTGCAGCGTCGACAGGGTCTGGCTGATCCGATCGCGCACGTCGAGGTACGCCCGGTTCGAGTCCTTCCGGAACTTCACCGAGGCGAGGATCACGATCGGGAGCGCCACGAGGCACACCAGGGCGAGGAGCGGCGACATCGACAGGAGCAGGAAGATGGCCAGCACGAGCAGGAGGCCGTTGGTGATGAACATCACGAGCCCCTGCTGCACGAGTTCCTGCAGCGAGTCGATGTCGGAGGTCATGCGGGCGACGAGCTTCCCGGTGAGCTCCTTGTCGTAGAAGCTCTGCGACATCCGGAGGAGGTGGTCGAACACCCGCACCCGGAGGTCGCGGAGGAACGACTCGCCCACCCGCGTGACGAGCAGGATCTGCGTCCGGGCGAGCACGACCGACGCGAACGCGACCGCGAGGTACAGGCCGACGGCGCGATGGAGCGCTCCCCCATCCGCGGCCTCGATGCCGTTGTCGCCGCCGAGACCCTTGTCGATGCCGTAGCGGACGAGGTACGGGCCGGCGAGCGTGGCCACGGTGAAGGCGACCATCGCGAACGACGCGACCACGACCTGGCGGCGGTACGGCCGCAGCATCCGTAGCGCGCGTCGGATGACCCCGAGCGCCTCGTCGGCCGAGAGCTTCTCGTCCTCCTCCATCGCGCCGATGCGGCCCCAGGGGCCGCCGCCTCCGCCGCCCCTCATGCCGACACCACCGCATCGTCGGCGTCGGCGTCTTCGCCGGCACCTTCGGCCTCCTTGCGAGCCTTCTCGGCCTCGTACGCGGCCTGCTGAGCGAGCACCTCGCGATACCGGGGCTCGGTCTGGAGGAGTCCTTCGTGGGTGCCCTCGGCGACGACTCGTCCACCGTCGAGCAGGACGACCCGGTCGGCGAGCGCGATCGTGGCCGGGCGGTGCGCGATGACGACCGTCGTCCGGTTGCGCATGACCTCCGCCAGCGCCTCGCGGATCTCGTGCTCCTTGGTCGGGTCGACCGACGACGTCGCGTCATCGAGGATCAGCACACGGGGATCGGCCAGGATCGCCCGGGCGAGGGCGACGCGCTGACGCTGGCCACCGGACAGGGAAAAGCCCCGTTCGCCGATCATCGTGTCGTAGCCGTCCTCGAACGAGGTGATGAAGTCGTGGGCGCCGGCGAGACGAGCGGCCCGCTCGACCTTCTCCTGCGACGCCTGGGGATCAGCGAACGCGATGTTGTTGCGGATCGTGTCGCTGAACAGGAACGTGTCTTCGAAGACGATGCCGACGGCCTGGCGGAGGTCGCGGACCTTCATGTCGCGGATGTCGGTGCCGTCGAGCATGATCCGTCCGCCGTCGATGTCGTAGAAGCGAGGGATCAGGCGGGCGACGGTCGTCTTGCCCGAGCCCGTGGCACCGACGATGGCAACGGATTCGCCCGGCTTCACGTGCATCGAGAACCCGTTGAGCACCGGCCGGCCCTCGATGTAGCCGAAGTGGACGTCGTCGAAAACCAGGTCGCCGCCGCCGGTCGGCAGCTCCACGGCCTTGGTGCGGTCGACGATCGCCGGGTCGGTCGCGAGGATCTCGTCGATGCGCTGGGCCGCGGCGACAGCCCGCTGCGCCTGGGCCACGAGCATGCCGGTCATCCGCAGCGGCGGGATCAGCATGACGACGTAGACGTTGAAGGCCGTCAGCTCACCGAGCGAGAGCGAGCCGTTGAGCACCTGGTTGCCGCCATACCAGAGGACGGCGACGAGGCCGAGGGTCGGCAGGAAGTCGAGGATCGGGTTGAACCGAGCGCGGATGCGGGCCAGCACCAGCGCCCGCTCGAGAGCGCGCTGACCCTGCTGGCCGAGGCGTTCGGCCTGCACCTGCTCGGCGCCGAAGCCCTTCACGACCCGGATGCCGGTGATCGTCTCCTCGACGACCGTGGCGAGACCGGCGAGCTCCGCCTGCATGGCGAGCGAAGCCGGGTGCACCTGCTGGCCGAAGCGCTTGGCGAAGACGTTGATGAGGGGCAGCGCGCACAGAGCGAGCGCAGCGAGGCCCGGGTTGATCGAGAAGAGGATGATGGTGATCGCGACCATCGTCACGACGTTCGAGATCGTGATCGGGATCATCACGAGGAACTGCTGCGCCTGCTGCACGTCGGTGGCCGAGCGGGCCATCAGATGACCGGTCTGGGCCTGGTCGTGGAAGGCGAAGTGCAGCCGCTGCAGGTGGGCGAAGAGGCGCTGACGGAGCTCGGTCTCTGCCCGCCAGGCGATGCCGAAGGCGTTGTAGCGGCGGAAGCCCATGCAGATGGCGGAGATCACGCCGAGGATCAGCATGATCACGACATAGCGAGCGAGGGCGCCCTCTTCCTTGTCGACGATGCCGCGGTCGATCGCGAGGCGGGTCACCGACGGGACCGCGACCTTCGCGAGCGTCCAGGCGAGGCCGGCGAGCACGCCCAGCGCCACGCTCTTTCGCTGCGGACGCACCATCTCGCCGAGCAGGCGCCACCCCGCACGGTTGTTCAACGAGGTCGTGTCGGAGGCCGCCTCGGGAGGTTCGTCGGTACTTCGATCGTCGGGGGGCATGAGTGGGAAGTCTACTTGACCGTCCGGTCAATGTTCGACTCTCGAACAGTTAGAGGTACGTCGATGTCTCGGTTCTACAGCCCGGGGTTGTGGGTGCCGACGTAGTGGCGGAGGAGGGCAGATGCGGCTGCAGCAGCTGGCGCTACGCGTCGACGACGAACCCACACGGCTCCGCTTCCACGAGCGGCTCACGGTCATCACCGGCATCGGCACCGCCGACCGCCAAGGCCTGGTCGAGGTGCTGCTCGGCACCCTCGCGGGTGAGGCCACCGTGTCGAGCGAGCTCGCCTACGTCGAACGGACCGGGCAGCGGGTGACGGTCGACCAGACCGCAGAGGGCACCTTCCACGTGTTCCACGACGACGGCACGGCGACCGTGCCCCCCGACGTCCTCCTCGGGCTGTCAGTGCGTGAGCTGTTCGACGTGATGTACGTCGATGCCCGCCAGCTCGGCATCCTCAACCAGGGTCCCGGCGAGCCGAAGGAGCTGACGGAGGCTCGCACCGCCCTCGCCGCGCTCACCGACCAGCTCGAAGCGGCCACCGTGGCCAAGGACGCCGCCGAGGCACTGCGCCTCGAGCTGCTCAGCATCGACGAGGAGATCCGCCAGATCGAGACGGGCCGTCCGCGCAGGCGCTACGCGAAGCTCGTCCTCAGCCTCGAGGCGCTGCGCACCGAGCGGACGGCCCTGATGGCGACCGCGCAGGAGGCGGAACGCGACCGCGTGGCAGCCGCGCACCTCGCACTGCTCCGCCCGCTCGTCGCTCGCTGGCGCACCGCGCAGCGGCGGCTCTCCGACGCCCAGCGGGCGTTCGGTGACCGCGTTCGGCTCGACCCCCACACCCTCGCCGGGGCACTCACCATCCCCGATCGCGTGCCACCGAACCTCGATTCGCTCGTCGACGAGCTGGCCGCGGCGGAGGCCATCCGTGCGACGGTGTCGGCGAAGTTGGCCGGGATGATGGCGACGCACCTCGAGAGCCCGTCGCACCCCGACGTGGCCCGCCTAGCTCGCGCGGACCAGGACCGGCTCTGGTACCTGGCGGAGAAGGCGGTCGAGACGGCGCAGCGCCTCGAGCAGGAGTCGCTGCGCCTCGGCGGGCTCACTCCCGATGGCGAGTCGCTCCCGCTCGTCGTGGAGATCGAGAACGCGCACGGCGCGGTCGAGATGGCCCAGGAGGTCGTCGAGCGGCGCAAGGGCGTGGGCGTGGTCGCGGCCGGCGGTGCCGCCGCGCTCGGCGCGGTCGCGATCCCGTTCGCCCCGCTCGTCGCGCCGATCGCTCTGGCTGGTTCGGCCGCTGCCGCGTACTGGGCCGTGCTCGCGCCGCGCCAGCAGCTGGCCGAGGCCCAGGACTGGGAGACCGACGCGCTGATCCGCGCCGGCGTGCCGTCGTACCTCACGTTCCACCTCCGGCGCATGGAGGCGATGCAGGACCCGAGCCTGCGCGTCGCGCTCGAGCGGGCAGCGCGCGAGCACCGCAAGGTGATGCATGCCTGGCGGGTGCTGGCCGGTGACATCGCTCCCCAGGAGGCGCTGAAGCTCGAGGACGAGGTGCGCGCGTACGCGGCGTCGGTGAACGCGCTGGATGGTCTCGGCGACGACGTGAACGACACCCGCCGCCGCCTCGTCGAGGAGATCGAACCTGCGGTCGAAGCCGCTCGCGATCGTCTGCTCGACGAGTGCCGCCCGTTCGGCATCGAGCACCCGACCCTGGCCGCCGACCTCGTCCGCCAGTTGGCGGAGGTCGCGCGGGTGGCGCGCCTCCAGCAGACGCTCGAGGAAGCCGAGGACGAGGAGGCTTCGGCTCGCCGTGGCGTCGAGGAACCTCTGGTACAGATGGGCCTCGGCGACGGCGACCTCGCCTCCCGCGTCGCCGTCTTCGAACACGGCGCATCGGGCGCCGAGGAACGCGTCCGCTATCGAGAGGCGAACCGGCCCCTGAGCGACGTCGAGCGCGAGATCGAGCGCAGCGAGGCGCTCGTCCGATCGGAGTGGAAGCCGGAGTACGGATCGACGTTCTCCGCAGCAGACGCACGCGAGCCCGATCCCGAGGCGTTGCAGTCACGCCGCGACATGACGGCGATGGCGTACCACACGGCCACCCGGCTGGTTCCGGACGTCGAGCGCATCGCCGACCGCCGCGCCGCGCTCGAGCGGCGGGTCGCGGCGCTCGAGGCGCAGCACGGTGAGGCCGCCACGCCGACGAAGGCGAAGATGGTCGAGATCGAACGGGAGCTGCAGCACCGGCTCGCTCGCCTGCGCCACTGCGGCCGTTCTGGCGAGCCCCTCCCCTTGCTGATGGACGAGTGCTTCGTGCACCTGCGCCCGGACGTGAAGTGGGCGATGCTCGACCTGGTCGACCGCCTCTCGGGCCACGCGCAGGTCGTCTACATGACCGATGACGCCGACGTGGCCGTGTGGGCGCGCCGCCGTGCCGCAGCAGGCACCGTCACCTTCCTCGACCCGTTGAAGCAGCCGGTGGGCTGATCGGGGTCAACGGCTCAGTCCAGGCGCCTCAGCTCCGCCTTGTAGCGCTTCGCGTTCTGGACGTAGCCGGCCACCGCCATCCGGAACGAGCCCTCACGGACGGCGCCCTCTCGCAGCTTCGCGGGGATACCGAGCGCCATCGCGTGGGACGGCACCTCCATGTCGTTCGGCACGACCGCGTTCGCGCCGACGAGCGCGTGCGAGCGCACGATCGCGCGGTGGAGGACGACGGACCCTGAGCCGACGAGCGCGTGGGGCTCGATGGTGCAGCCCTCGAGATGGACGATGTGGCCCACGACGCAGTCGCTACCGACGATCGTGGCCAGCTCCGCCGTCGCGTGGACGACGGATCCGTCCTGGATGGAGGTCCGGGCGCCGATCTCGATGTGGCCGTAGTCGCCGCGAAGGACGGCGTTCGGCCAGATCGAGGTCTCCTCCTCGATGACGACGTCGCCGATCACGACGGCGTCCGGGTGCACGAACGCAGCCGGATCGATCTTCGGAACGCGGTCGCCCAATGCGTAGATCGCCATAACGGGCGGGACGCTACCGTCCACGCCGATGGAGGCTCCGAAGGCACAACGGCGACCGCACACGCTCGAGACGCACGGCGACGTGCGGACCGACGACTGGCACTGGCTGCGCGAGCGGGAGAACCCCGAGGTCATCGCGTACCTCGAAGCCGAGAACGCGTACACCGACGCCCAGCTCGCGCACCTCGACGGCCTCCGCGAGACGCTGTTCCAGGAGTTCAAGGCCAGGATCCAGGAGACGGACGAGTCACCACCAGTGTTCTGGGGCGGCCACTGGTACTCGTCGAAGACGGTCGAGGGGCTCGAGTACGAGATCCACGTCCGGCGCACCGGTTCGATCGATGGCCCGGAGACGGTGCTGATCGACGAGAACGAGCTCGGCGCGGGCAAGGAGTTCTTCGAGCTGCGCGCGTTCAGCCCTTCGCCCGACCACTCGTTGCTCGCCTACGGCGTGAACTTCGACGGCTCGGACGACTGCGACATCCTCTTCCGCGACATCGAGCGCAAGCGCGACCTCGACGATGTCGTCAGCGGCACGCACGGCGATCTCGAGTGGGCGAACGACAACCGCACGGTCTTCTACGTCACCGTCGACCCGGCGCTGCGTCCGCACCAGGTGTGGCGCCGGCGGCTGGGCGACCCGGCCGAGCGCGCGCAGCTCCTCTACGAGGAGCCTGACGAACGGTTCAGGGTCCACCTCGCGAAGTCGCGCAGCGGCCGATACCTCTTCCTGTCGATCGACTCCTCGACGAGCAACGAGACGTGGTACCTCGACGCCGACGCGCCCGACGGCGAGTTCGTCCTGATCGAGGCCCGGCAGCCCGACCTCCTGTACTCGTTCACCCACCACGAAGACCGGTTCCTCGTGACCACGAACGCCGACGGCGCGGTGAACTTCAAGCTGTGCGAGGCGCCGCTCGACGCGCCGCAGCGGGCGAACTGGAAGGAGATCCTTCCTGAGCGGCGAGACGCCCGGCTCCTCGGCGCGTCGGCGTTCAAGGACTTCGTGGTCCTCTCCGAGCGCGGCGGTGCGACGAAGAGGCTGCGGCTGATGCGACGCGACGCGATAGAGGAGGTGGAGCAGCCGGAGGAGGTATCGAGCGCGCACCTCGACGAGAACCCCGAGTACGACACGAAGACGCTCCGGTACGCGTACACGTCGATGGTGACGCCTCACTCGATCTACGACCTCGACGTCGAGACGGGACGGCGCACCCTGGTGAAGCAGCAGCCGGTGCTCGGCGGCTTCGACCCCGCGAACTACCGCACCGAACGGGCGTGGGCCGGAGCGGACGACGGCACCCAGGTGCCGATCTCGATCGTCTACCGCCCCGACCGGGTGACGCCCGGCAGCGGCGAGAACCCGTGCTTGCTGTACGCCTACGGGTCGTACGAGATCTCGATCGATCCGTCGTTCTCGCCGTTCGTCGTGTCGTTGCTCGATCGCGGCGTCGTCTACGCCATCGCCCACCCGCGAGGGGGCGGCGAGATGGGCCGCTACTGGTACGAGGACGGCAAGTTCCTCAAGAAGCGGAACACCTTCACCGACTTCATCGCCGCAGGCGACCACATGGTGAAGGCCGGGTGGACCGCGCCCGAGCGGATGGTCGCGATGGGCGGCTCGGCCGGCGGCTTGTTGATGGGTGCGGTCGTCAACCTCCGCCCCGACCTCTTCGCCGCCGGTGTGCTCGCGCTGGTGCCCTTCGTCGACGTCGTCACGACGATGCTCGACGAGACGATCCCTCTCACCGTCCCGGAGTTCGAGGAGTGGGGCAATCCGAAGGACCCGGCGTTCTACGAGTACATGAAGTCGTACTCGCCATACGACAACGTCGAGGCGAAGGACTACCCCCCGCTGCTGGTGACGACCGGCATCAACGACACGCGCGTCGCCTACTGGGAGCCGGCCAAATGGGTGTCGAAGCTGCGGGTGACGAAGACCGACGACAACCCGCTGCTCCTGAAGACCGAGCTCGGTGCCGGCCACGGCGGCCCGTCGGGCCGATACAACGAGTGGAGGGAGCGGGCCCTCTACTACGCCTGGGCTCTGGATCGCCTCGGGATCAAGGAGTAGCGCGGACCCGAGGGAAGCGCCAGCGACGAGGGGCCAGGTGCGAAGAGTGAGCGCAGCGAGCGACTGAGCGCCGAAAATTCAGTCGCCGCCGACGACGGGCGAGCCGTCGCGGAGGTCGATCTCGAGGCCGATGGCCCGCATCTCGGCGGCGCGGATGACGTCGAGGATCTCCTCGCCGAGAAGCTCGTCACGCTCGAGCAGCGCGTCGCGCAGCGCCTCCACGATGTAGCGGTGGTCGGAGAGGAGGTTGGTCACCTCGTCCTTCGACTGCTTGAGGATCTCCTCCACCGCCTCCCGGCCCGACTCCGACGCCAGCACCTTCGACACGACGCTCGCGCCCGGAGGGCCGGCCATCAGGTCGTAGGAGATGAGCGTGTCTTTCATGCCGAACGAACCGACCATCTGGGCGGCGGCCGAGGTCGCAGCCTGGAGGTCGCCGGCGGGGCCGGTGCCCGACTCGCCGAAGAACAGCTCCTCGGCGACCATGCCGCCGAAGCTGATCGCGATGCGAGCCTCGATCTCCGACTTCGTGTTGGTGAAGCGCTCCTCGAGATCGGAGTGGGCGAGGAGGCCGAGGGCCTGTCCACGCTTGATGATCGAGAGGACCTCGAGCTTGCGGCTCTTGCCGACGAGGTGGGCCACCGTCGCGTGGCCGGCCTCGTGGGTCGCGATCGCGCGGCGCTCCGCCTCGGTGTACTCGACCGGCTGCTTCAAGCCGAGCTCCTCGGTCATGCGCGCCTGCTGGATGTCGTTCCAGTCGAGGGCGTCGGCGCCGCGGCGCAGCGCCCACACCAGCGCCTCGTCGAGCAGGTGCTCGAGCATGACCGGGCTGTAGCCGAGCGTCATCGCCGCGAGGGTGTCGCGGACGGCCGGATCGTCGAGCGCCGGCGCGTGCGACTTCTTCGCGAGGTAGTAGTCGATGATCTCGCGCCGGCCACGACGGTTCGGCAGGTCGAAGTAGATCGAGCGATCGAAGCGGCCCGGGCGGAGCAGGGCAGGGTCGAGGTCGGCCCGGCGGTTGGTCGCGCCGATCACGAGGATGTTCGCAGGCTCCGGCGCCGGCTTCCGTAGCTGAGCACGCTCCGGCAGCCACTTGTTGATCCAGTCGACGAAGACACCCTTCGCTTTGTCGGAGAACGTCGGAGTGTCGAACGACTGCAGCTGGATGAGCAGCTCGTTGACGACGCCGCTGACGCCCTCGCGGCCTCCACCGCCGCCCATGCCCGACCGCGCGGCGCCGATGGCGTCGATTTCCTCGATGAAGCCGATCGCGCCGCCCTCCTCGCGGGCGTACTTGCGGAGAGCCTTGAAGTACGAACGGATCTTGCGGTTGGTCTGGCCGTAGTACATCGACTGGAACGCCGACGAGCTCACGAACAGGTAGGGAACGCCGGCCTCGCGAGCCATGGCCTTGGCCATGTAGGTCTTGCCGGTGCCGGGAGGGCCCTCGAAGAGGATCGCCCGCCGGGCGGTGCCGCCCATGGTCTCCCGGAAGGTCTTGTGGGCGAGGAAGAGGTTCAGCGACTTGACGATCTCGTCCTTCACCACGTCGCAGCCGACGACGTCGTCGAGCGAGGTGTCGATCTCGCTGGCTCGGTAGAGCACGTGGGGCGACCGACCCGCGCCGAGCATCGGGACGACGATCACGACCATCAGCAGGGTCATGATCATCAGACCGGGCAGGAACGGGCCCCACTCCTGGGGGATCGACGGGAGGCCTGGGCTGACGGGGTCGCCGAGCATGAAGCGGACGAACACCCACGTCGCCAGTGGTGCGAGCACCGTCAGCAGCCGGCGCATCCGTCGCTGTCGGTTCCGCTCTCGAGCGACAGCGACGTCCGCGTTCGAGCGAACGACCTGCTCCGACAGCCCCAGCGCCTGCAGTTCCATCCCCGGCTCCTCGTGGTTCGGCCCGCCTGTTGCCGACCACCACATTCCGTGGTCATCGGTGAAGTTCGTTCTCCCGATGTGGGATTCCTCCTAAACCTCGTTCGACCCGCTAAAGCTTCAGGTGTTGCTGACCGATACGCGCCGCTGGGTAGCGTCGGCGGATGGGCACGGAGCGTGATTTCGCCAAGCGAGTCGCCGAGGCGTACGCGACGGACGGCGCGGCGATCGACCTCGGGCGCGGCATCGTGGACGGGAAGCTCCACAAGGACGCCACGGTCCAGGTGCCGGCCGCCATGCTCAACCGCCACGGTCTGATCGCAGGAGCCACTGGCACCGGCAAGACCAAGACCCTGCAGCTCCTCGCGGAGCAGCTGTCGTCGATCGGCGTGCCCGTCTTCGCAGCCGACATGAAGGGAGACCTCGCCGGGATCTCGAAGCCGGGCGAGGCGAACGACCGGGTCACCACCCGGGTGCAGGATCTCGGCATCGAGTGGACGCCGGAGGGCCACCCCGTGACGTTCCTGTCGCTCGGCGGTCTTGGCCCCGGCGTCCCCGTTCGGGCGACCGTCTCGTCGTTCGGGCCGACCCTCATGGCGAAGGTGCTCGGCGCCAACGAGACGCAGGAGTCGTCGCTGTCCCTCGTGTTCCGGTACGCCGACGAGAACGGGCTCGCGCTCCTCGACCTCGACGACCTCCGCGAGGTCCTGAAGTTCCTCACCTCCGACGAGGGGAAGAGCGAGCTCAAGGAGATCGGCGGGCTCTCGACCGCGACCGCCGGCGTCCTCCTCCGGAAGATCATCGAGCTCGAAGACCAGGGCGGCGATGCGTTCTTCGGCGAACCGGAGCTCGAGGTGTCCGACCTTCTCCGCACCGAGGGCGACGCAGGCGTGATCTCGTGCCTCGAGCTGGCCGCCGTGCAGGACAAGCCGAAGCTGTTCTCCACGTTCCTCATGTGGCTGCTCGCGGAGCTGTTCCAGGAGCTGCCGGAGGTCGGTGATCTCGACAAGCCGAAGCTGGTCTTCTTCTTCGACGAGGCCCACCTGCTGTTCGCCGACGCGTCGAAGGGTTTCCTCGAACAGGTCGCCCAGACGGTGCGGCTGATCCGGTCGAAGGGCGTCGGCGTCTTCTTCGTGACCCAGCTGCCCGACGACGTGCCGGACACCATCCTCGCCCAGCTGGGGAACCGGGTGCAGCACGCGCTCCGAGCCTTCACGCCCCGGGACGCGAAGGCGCTCAAGGCCGCCGTCACCACGTATCCGAAGACGTCCGACTACGACCTCGAGGAGGACCTGACCCAGCTCGGCACCGGCGAGGCGATGATCACGATCCTCTCCGAGCGCGGGGCACCGACGCCGGTGGTGTGGACGAGGCTCCGTCCGCCGTCATCGCTGATGGCCGCGATCGGCGACGAGGCCATCGACTCCGCGGCGCGGTCGTCGGTGCTGTGGTCGAAGTACGCCGAGGAGGTCGACCGAGAGTCGGCCCGCGAGAAGCTGGCGAGGCGCCTCGCGGAGGCAGCGGCCGCGGAAGCCGCCTCGGACGAAGCGGCAGAGGAGATCCGGCGCACACCGCCGCGCCAGCCGAAGGGACGAGGACGCGGGCGGAGCAAGGACGACGAGAACGCCGTGGTCGGCTATCTCAAGTCGCGCGAGGGCCGGCAGATGATGAACACCGTCGCCCGAGGCGTGTTCGGTCTGCTGAAGAAACGGCGCTGAACCTGAGGATCTCGCCCGGTCGGGAATTGTCGACCGGGTTGGTCAGGTTTACAGTGGCGTGATGGCATCGAGGGGAACGCCGAAGGCGATCGATCCGCGAGGACCGCGCTTCAACCAGGCCGTACTGACCGTCGCGCTCCTCGGCGGGTTCCTCGCCGACGCGCGCTGGGTCGCTCCGCTGTTCGCCGTGGTGCTCTTCCTGGGCGCCGCGTTCGGGCCTCGCTACGGTCCGTTCCTCCGGCTCTACGCCGAGGTGATCAAGCCGCGCCTCGCTCCTCCGGCCGAGCTCGAGGACCCTCGTCCGCCGCGCTTCGCCGCGGCCGTCGGTGTGATCTTCCTCCTCGCAGCGACGATCGCCTTCGCTGCTGGTGCGGTCGGTCTCGGGTGGGCGCTGGCGCTGATCGTCGCCGCACTGGCCGGGCTCGCTGCGGTCACCGGCATCTGCGTCGGCTGCGAGATCTACCTGCTGTTCGCCCGCCGCCGAGGAGTCGAGCTCGCCGCATGAAGTTCGTCATCGTCACGCTCATCGTCTTCGGGCTCGTCTTCGCCCGCGGCTGGTACCTCCGGTACCGAGCCGCCCTGCAGTCGGCGACACCCGCACACCCGCGCCTGCCCGATCAGCTCCGGCACCCGTCGGCAGCCCGGACGTGGGTCGTCTTCACCACGCCGTACTGCGCGAGCTGCGGGCCGGTGAAGGAGAAGCTGGCCGATGTCGACCCGGACGCGCACGTTGTGACGGTCGACGCGACCCGGGAGCCCCACCTCGCGGATGCTTTCAGCGTGCGCAGCGCCCCGACGGTGCTGCTCGCCGACGCCGACGGCCACGTCACCGACCGGTTCGTGGGCGCCGAAGCGGTGAACCGCTACTTGGCTGCGGTCTGAGTCGCTTCGGCGAACGACGGCAGGTTCGCGTCCTTCTCCGACACCTGCGAGCGATCGTGCACGTCGACCGGCACCGGCCACTCGATGCCGAGGGCGGGGTCGAGAGGGTTGACGGCGATGCCTGACATCCCCGGCCGCCACTCGTCGTCGAAGCAGTACACGTACTGGGTGTCGGTCACCGACTGGTAGCCGTTGCAGACCCCCTTCGGCACGAGCACCTGACGACCGCTGACCAGCGGAACCGTCACGATCGCGCCGAACGTCGGCGACTCCGGGCGAGTGTCGACGTACACGCCGAAGCCCTCGCCCGCCACGACGGCGACGAGCTTCGTCATCGCCTCGCCGTGGAGCCCGCGGATCGCTCCCCGCTTCGACTCGGTGACGTTCAGCTGCCGCCATGGACCGAGCTCCGGCAGTCCTGCGTCGGCCCACGCCGACGTACGGAAGAACTCCCGCACGACGCCTCGGTCGTCGACGCCCTCCTTCATCGTGAGGACGAGCAGCCCGTCGATCTCGGTGGTCTCGAAGGAGAAGGTCGCAGCCACGTCAGTACCTCCTCAGACCTCGAACCGGCCGAAGCCGCCCCGGTAGAACAGCAGCGGACGACCCTCGTGCTCCACGTGGAGGTCGAGGACCTTGCCGACGACGATCACGTGGTCGCCACCGTCGTGCTCGGCCACGATCTCACCCTCGACCCACGCGAGTACGTCGCGCAGCAGCGGCGCACCGGTGCGGGGGCCCGGAACCCACCCGATGCCGCGGAACTTGTCGGCGCCGCTGGTCGCGAACGTCCGGCACACCGCTTCCTGGTCGTCGGAGAGGATGTTCACGCAGAAGGTGCCAGCGGCCTTGATCTTCGGCCACGTCGTCGACGCCTTCTGCGGGCTGAAGAGGACGAGCGGCGGGTCGAGCGACAGCGACTGGAAGCTCTGCGCGGTGAAGCCGACGGGGTCGCGGCCGTCCATCGCCGTGATGATCGTGACCCCCGTGGCGAAGTGCCCCATCACCTGGCGCAGGTGGGCGACGTCGAACGTCGGCGCTCCGCTCTCCTCGAGATCGTCAGCCACGAGGGTGGGACGCTAGGAGTTGCCGAGCTGCAGGCTCAAACCCTCGGATGCCGCGAGCACCTCGATGTTGGCGAGGGCGCCGAGGCAACGGGCCTCGGCGAGGAGCTTGTCGACGAAGTCGTCGCCGTGCGCGGGGTCGTGGTGGAAGAGCGCGAGCCGCTTCGCCCGCGACTCCTTGGCGACCAGCACCGCGTAGTCGACCGTGCAATGACCCCAGTGCGACTTCTCCGCGAACTCCTCGCGGGTGTACTGCGCGTCGTGGATCAGCAGGTCGACGTCTTCACAGAGCTCGAGGACCGAATCGGCGACCTGGTCGAGGCTGAGAGGAGCCTGGTGGTCACTGATGTAGGCGACCGACGCGCCGTCCCAGTCGATCCGGTAGCCGACGGTCGGGCCGCAGTGAGGAACCTCACGGACCCGCACCTTGGCGTTGCCGATAGACACGTCGTCCTCCACCACGTCGTGGAAGCGGATCGCGCCACGGAGGTCGGTGAAGTGGACCGGGAAGTACGGCGGGCGCATCAGGTCACCGAAGACATCGCCGAGAGCGCCTTCGGCCTGGCGGGGCCCGTAGATGTCGAACTCCGCACCCACGCGATCCGCCGGCGGGAAGAACGGCAGGCCCTGCACGTGGTCCCAGTGGATGTGGGTGATGAGGGCGGTTCCCTTGAAGGACCCGTCGAGGGGCTGGGTCTCGCCGAAGAAGCGGAGGCCCGTGCCGAGGTCGAGGAGGATCGGCGCCTCGCCGGCCACCTCGAGCGACACGCATGCCGTGTTGCCGCCGTAGCGCCGGTTCGCTTCAGATGGGCACGGGGTGCTTCCGCGCACCCCCCAAAACGTCACCTTCACCAGGACACTTCCCCCCTCGGTGACGTGGAAGGTTACCCACGCCTTAACGCAATTCCTTCTCGTGTGACCAAGGCCACAGCAACTGTTGCAAGCAACGTGCGCAACAGGAGAAGACGCACTGGGGAGCAACAGGAAGGAGACCCATCGACGTGTCGCCGCGGCGGCGTAAGGAGCGCCAGCGAGTAGCCGCGCCCGAGCGGGAGGGGAGCGAAGCGACCAGGAGCGAGGAAGTGTTATCGATTCGTCGCGGCCATGAGGCCGCGCTGCTGGAGCATGACCTTGAGGTCGTGCGGGCTCGAGGCCGCCGTCATCGCGCCGCGGATGTCGACCTGGCCCTGCTCGTACAGCTTGGCCAGCGCCTGGTCGAAGGTCTGCATCCCGTAGTACTCGCCGTCGGCGATGATCTCGTGGATGTCGCCGCCCCGACCCGGGTCGATGATGCACTGCTGGATGCGGCCGTTGGTCACCATGACCTCGAGCGCGGCGACCCGTCCCTGACCATCAGCGGTCTGCACGAGGCGCTGGCAGAGCGTCCCCTTCAGCGAACCGGCGAGCGCGACGCGGATCTGGTGCTGCTGGTGGGGCGGGAAGAAGTCGACGATGCGGTTGATCGTCTCGGCGGCGTCGATGGTGTGGAGCGTCGAGAGCACGAGGTGGCCGGTCTCCGCCGCCGACAGCGCAGCGGCGACGGTCTCCTGGTCGCGCATCTCGCCGACGAGGATGACGTCGGGGTCCTGACGCATCGCGGCACGCATGGCAGAGGCGAAGTTGTCGGTGTCGAAGCCGATCTCGCGCTGGTTGATCGAGGCCGCCTTGTCCTTGTGCAGCACCTCGATCGGATCCTCGATCGTCACGATGTGACACTCGCGGTTCTCGTTGATGTAGTCGATCATCGCGGCGAGGGTCGTCGTCTTGCCGGAGCCGGTGGGTCCGGTGACGAGGACGAGACCGCGGTGCTCCGTGGCCAGGCGCTGCACCACGTCGGGCAGGCCCAGCTCGGAGAACGACGCCGCGGACGTACGGACGCGACGGAAGATGAGGCCGACCGTGCCGCGCTGGCGGAAGGCGTTCACACGGAAGCGGCCGAGGCTGGGCACGGCGTACGCGAAGTCAGCGTCGCTGTGGCCCTCGAAGTGCTCGGCCACGTCGTCGCGCATGATCGCTGCTGCCATCTCCGCCGTGACCTCCGGCGTGATCTGGATGTCGTCGAGCCGCCGGAGCGCGCCGTTCACCCGGATCCGCGCAGGCGATCCGACCTTCACGTGCAGGTCTGAGCCATCCGCTTCCGCCAGCCGGCGAAGCATGTCGTCGAGCAAGGGATGGGGCACGTAGTTCCCTCGGCATCGCGGAGAGGCGCCTTGATGATTACGTTCGCGGCGTGAACACACTCGTCGAGGGAACGATCACCGCGAACGGCGTCGAGTTCGGCTACCTGGCCGCCGGCGCCGAGGATGCGCCGCTCGCCCTCTGCTTCCACGGCTTCCCGGACACCGCCCACACCTACCGGCACCTCCTCCCCCGCCTCGCCGAGGCCGGTTTCCGCGGTGTCGCCCCCTTCCTGCGCGGCTACGCGCCGACCCAGGTGCCCGCCGACGGCCTCTACCAGACGGGCGCGCTCGTCCGGGATGCGAACGAGCTGTGGACCGCGCTCGGCGGCGACGAACGAGCGGTCGTGATCGGCCACGACTGGGGCGCGAACGCCGCGTACGGCACAGCGGTGATGCATCCCGAGCGGTGGGCGAAGTGCGTGGCGATGGCCGTGCCCGTCGGCCCCGCCCTCGCCAGCCAGTTCTTCTCCTACGACCAGATCAAGAAGAGCTTCTACATGTACTTCTTCCAGGGTCCGGTCGCCGACTTCATCGTGGCCGCGAACGACCTGGAGTTCATCGCTCGCCTGTGGGACGACTGGTCGCCGGGGTACGACGCCACCGAAGACATGGAGCATGTGCGCAAGGCGCTGGGGACGCAGGAGAACCTTGCCGCGGCCCTCGGCTACTACCGGGCGACGTTCAACCCGCAGCAGCAGTCCGCGTCGCTGAGCGCCGAGCAGGGCGCCACCGGTGCCGTTCCCACGCAGCCCACGCTGTACCTCCACGGCGCGCAGGATGGCTGCATCGGCGTGTCGATGGCCGAGGCCGCCCGGCCGCTGCTCGCCGAAGGATCGAGAGTCGAGGTGATCGAGGGCGCGGGCCACTTCCTCCAGCTCGAGAAGCCGGACGAGGTGAACGACCTGATCCTCGACTTCCTCGTCCGATGACGCGGCAGCTGGTCGTCGTCGTCAAGAGCGACTGCCCGACGTGCCAGCTGGTCACGCCGCTGCTTCCCCGCATCGACGCGCGCGTCGTGTCGGAAGACGACGCCGCCGGTCTCGTCGAGTCGTACTCGATGGGGATCGAGACGGTGCCGACCATCGTCGTCCTCGACGGGAGCGGCCGCGAGGTCGAGCGGCTCGAGGGGTGGGACGCGGTCGCCTGGGAACGGGTCACCGGCGTCGACGGGCTCGGCGAGGGTCTCCCGCCTCATCGTCCCGGCTGCGGTTCGAAGACGCTCGACCCCGGTGTCGCCGACGACCTCGCCGTTCGCTTCGGCGGGTCGAAGCTCCGTGCCCGCCGGGTGGAGATCGCATCGATCGAGGACGAGATCGAGGCGATGTTCGACCGAGGATGGACCGACGGTCTTCCGGTCGTGCCGCCGACGGAAGCACGCGTGCTGCGGATGCTCGAGGGCACCTCCCGCGCCCCAGACGACATCGTCGCCGTCGTGCCTCCGGATCTCGTGGAGTGCACGGTCGAGAAGGTCGCCATCAACGCGGTGATGGCTGGGTGCAAGCCGGAGTACCTGCCGGTCGTGCTGGCCGCAGTCGCTGCCGCGTGCACCGACGAGTTCAACATGCACGGGCTCCTCGCGACGACCTACTTCTCGGGGCCGATGATCGTGGTGAACGGTCCGATCGCCCGCGCCGTCGGGATGAACTCGGGTCACAACGCGCTGGGTCAGGGCAACCGGGCCAACGCCACGATCGGCCGTGCGCTCCAGCTCGTCGTCCGCAACGTCGGTGGCGGCCGTCCCGGCGAGATCGACCGGGCGACGCTGGGGAATCCCGGCAAGTACTCGTTCTGCTTCGCGGAGGACGAGGAAGGTTCGCCGTGGGAGCCGCTGTCCGTCAGTCGTGGCCACGCTGCCGGTGCGTCGACGGTCACCTTGTTCGCGGGTGAAGGCGTCCGCGGGATCGTCGATCAGCTCTCACGATCGGCGGCTTCTCTGGCCCGCTCCTTCGCCGCGTGCTTGCGGACGGTGGCACATCCGAAGCTCCCGATGTCGTTCGACGCCGTGGTGGTGGTGTCGCCCGAGCACGCGCGCGTGTTCCGCGAGGCCGGCTGGTCACGTCCCCGCGTCATCGAGGAGCTGCATTCGTTGCTGCAGCTGCCGGGCTCGGAGATCGTGCGCGGCGCAGGCGGCATCGAGGAGGGCGTGCCGGAGGCGTTCGCCGACGCCACGCTGCCGAAGTTCCGTCCCGACGGGCTCCTGCTCGTCCACGCAGGGGGGACGGCCGGCTTGTTCTCCGCGATCGTGGGAGGCTGGGTGAACGGAGCGACCGGCAGCCAGCCGGTGACGATGGAGGTCGAGCCGTGGCTGTGACTGTTCTCGATCCGACGGGCGAACGTCAGCCCGCTGAGCGCCAGCTCACGGCGCGCCTCGAGTCCCTGAGCGGCAAGACGATCGGCCTGCTCGACATCACCAAGCCTCGAGGCAACGTCTTCCTCGACCGCCTGGAGGAGCTGCTCAGGGAGCGCATCGACGGCGTCGAGGTGATCCGCTTCAAGAAGCCGACGTTCACCAAGAACGCGCCGGTCGACCTGCGCCACGAGATCTCGGTCACCTGCGACGTGGTGATCGAGGCGCTCGCCGACTGAGGGAGCTGCACGTCGTGCAGTGTGCACGACATCGCTGATCTGGAAGGGCGTGGCGTGCCCGGCGTCTTCGTCGCCTCGACGGAGTTCGAAGTGGCGGCCGCGTCGCAGGTGAAGTCGCTCGGCATCGACGTCGCGCGGGTGTTCGTCGCGCACCCGATCCAGGACCGCACGGACGATGAGATGCGTGCCCTCGCCGAGGCCGCCTACGACGAGATCATCGAGGCCGTCACCTCGGGAGCTTCAAGACCCGACGATCCGAGCTGAGCTCGGCCAGCCCGTCGGCGACGAGGGACGCTGCGACCCGGTCTGCGCGAGCGGGGTCGTCCGGCCAGCCCGCGACCAGCGGGACTCGATCGAGCGGTAGCGGACCCAGCCGGAGCGCGTCGACGAGGCGGCCGCGGCCCTGGCGGTCGGAGCCGTCGAAGGGAGATTGGCGGCCGCTGGTGCCTCCGCTCCCTTCTGCGGGATCGGTGGCGGCGCGCCCCGTCGCGAACCACGCGCACGAGCGGAAGACGGGGCAGCGCTCGCAGCGCGGCGAGCGCTTCGTGCACACCGTGGCACCGAGGTCGAGGATCGCCTGGTTCCACCGCCACCCTTCACCCGGGGGCACCAACGAGTCGGCTGCCGTCTGCGCGTCGCCCAGTGTCATGCGATGGCCGTTGATCCGCGCGACGACGCGAGCCGCGTTCGTGTCGAGCACCGCGACGTCCTGCTCGTGGGCGAAGGCGAGCACCGCCCGGGCGGTGTACGGCCCCACACCGGGTAGCAGGAGCAGGTCCTCGAGGGTGTCGGGCAGAAGGCCGCCGTGCTCCTCGACGCACGCCACCGCTGCGCGATGGAGGTTGACCGCTCGCCGGTTGTAGCCGAGCCCCGCCCACATGCGGACCACGTCGCCGACGGGCGCCGCCGCGCACTCGGCGGGCGTCGGGAACAGCCGCAGGAACGCGAGGTACTTCGGCAGCACGCGAGACACCTGCGTCTGCTGGAGCATCAGCTCGCTCACGAGGATCGCCCACGGGTCTCTCGTCCGCCGCCAAGGGAGGTCGCGCCATCCCTCGCTCCTGCTCCACTCGAGAAGCGCGGCGGTCAGCGCTTGCGGCACCAGAACACCTCGGTGACGTACGGCTCGGTGAACGTCTCGCCGACGCCTTCCTCGTCGAGGATCGTGCGCACCTCGTCGAGCACCGCGGCGCGAGCGGCGTCGTCCATCGCGGAGACGTAGCTCGTCGACGAAACCCTCGCGAGCGTGGCATCGAGCGACGTCGGGTGGTCGAGACGGAACTGTCGCACCTGCAGCGCGGTGAAGCCACCGTGGTTGGCGAACGCGTCCTTCCAGTCGTCGTCGTGCTCGCTCGCGTACCGAGGTGCGGTGCCGGCGACGCGATCCATGAGCTCCTTGATACGCCTCGTGAAGCCGATGGTGGTGTCACGCGAGTTCCAGAGCAGCGCGACGCCGCCGCCCTGCCGCAGCACGCGGTGGCACTCCGCCGCGCCACGTACGGGATCCACCCAGTGGAACGACTGGGCGGCGGTGACGACGTCGACCGATCCGTCGCCGAGCGGCAGCGACTCGCCGGTCCCCTCGACGATCTCGACTCCTGGAACGGCCTCGGAGAACACCGCGCGCATCTCCGCCACCGGTTCGACCGCGAGAAGGCGCGCCCCGGTCGGAACGAGCAACCGGGTGAACTTGCCCGTGCCCGCGCCGACGTCGACGACGAAGGTCGACGGACCGATCTCGAACTCGGCGACGATCAGGTCGACGGCCGCGACGGGATAGCTCGGTCGCCCGGCCTCGTAGTCGCGCGCGCCGCGGCCGAAGCCCTTCTCCGCCGCCGAGTGGATCACCCCGGGTACGTCAGGCGCCGGGCAGGTCGCCCCAGACCTGCTGCGTGTCGTCCGAGTACGGACGGCCGCGTTGAGGCGCGTTGTCGCGCTTCCACACCATGACCTTCCGACGGAAGTAGCAGACTTCCTCGCCTCGCTGGTTGAAGCCCTTCGTCTCGACCGTGACGACGCCGCGATCAGGCTTCGACGCCGACTCCCGCTTCCCGAGCACGCGCGTCTCGGCGTAGATCGTGTCGCCGTGATACGTGGGGAACTGGTGACGCAGCGTCTCCACCTCGAGGTTGGCGATCGCCGAGCCGCTCACGTCGGGCACGCTCATCCCGAGGACGATCGAGTACACCAGGTTGCCCACGACGAGGTTCTTGCCGTGCGGGCTCTCGTTCTCCGCGAACCACGCGTTGGTGTGCACCGGGTGGTGGTTCATCGTGATCATGCAGAAGAGATGGTCGTCGTACTCGGTGATCGTCTTGCCGGGCCAGTGCTTGTAGATGTCACCGACCTCGAAGTCCTCGAAGTAGCGACCGAAGGGGCGATCGTGCACAGTCACGTCGCCGACGTTACGAGCGCCGGAGGGTGGTCCTCCAAACCGGGCCATGGGCCCACCACCCGCGCGTGTCATTTCCTCGCGTATGCCTTGTCCCGTTTCGGCGAAAGGGGTAGCTGTGTCGGTATGCCGTTCGCCTGGAGGCCCGTGCCGGGGCAGGTCGCGCTCATCGAGGTCGACGGGCTCGACGACTGCCTGACCGGGGTCGTGCTCGACGACGAGGGGCTGGAGGGCTCCCCCGTCGTGGTCGACCTCGGTGCATCACCTCGCCCGCCCGGAGACGCCTGCGACGTCGTCGCCAGCTTCTTCGCGCCCGACGCGCTCTACCGGATCAGCGCGACGGCGGTCCCGCACGACGGGGGGCGCGACGCGGTGATCGACCTGCGAGTCCACGACGTCGAGCGTGTCCAGCGGCGCCAGTCGCCTCGTGCGCGGCGGACGCTCGCTGCCGTGCTGTCGAACTTCGACGATCCCGGCGCGCTCGTCTCGGTCGTCGGCGAGACGGTCGACGTGAGCGAGGGCGGCTGCAGGGTGAGGACGGGCACTCGGTTCCCGCCCGGCGGCGACCCAACCGTCACGCTCTCGATCCCGGGTGGGAACGACCTCGTCGCGCTCGGCGCGATCCTGCAGACATCGGTGGTCGACGAAGGCTACGAGTACCGGATCGTGTTCCTGGAGATCGAGGAAGACGATCGTTCGCGCCTCGCGCGCCTGGTCACGGAGCTGGCCGCGGCCTAGCCCGTTCGGGCCATTTCGCAAACGACGCCCGGCGCCCACACTGTCGGCGTGGGGTCCGTGCACGAGCAGCTCTTCTCCGCGGTCGACGTGGGGATGGTGGTGTGGGAGCCCCGAGGTGCTCGCCTGGTCGTCGCCGATGCCAACCAAGCAGCACGGCGGATGCTCGCTCGACCTCTCGCGCCCGACGAGGCAGCCGACAGGATCGTCGACGACCCGCGGCTGCTCCTCGCGCTGATCGAGACGCAGGCCGACCGCAGCGACCACGTCATCGGCGATCTGGAAGCGCACGGGCGCACCTTCGAGGCTCGGCTCCACCCGATGCCAGACAGCCGCATCGGACTCGTGCTGATCGACGTCACCGCACACCGCGATGCCAAGCGCGTCGATGCTCTCACGGGTCTCGCGAACCGCGACGAGTTCCTCGCCCTGCTCGATGCCGCGCTGGCCGACGCCAGGACGTCCGACACGAAGCTCGCCGTCGTCGTGCTCGATCTCGACCGGTTCAAGGAGGTCAACGACACCCTGGGGCACTCCCAAGGCGACGTGCTCCTGGCGCAGGTGAGCCGGCGGCTCGCCGCGCACCCCGCTGCGTCTGGTGCCGTGTGCCGCGTCGGCGGCGACGAGTTCGCGCTGCTCGTGCGCAGCGCGAGCACGAGGGTGGCCGAGAGCGTCGGGGCTCAGATCGCGCGGGTCTTCGCAGACCCGTTCACCATCGGCAAGCTGTCGATCCGCGCCGGCGCGAGCCTCGGCGTCGCCGTGTGGCCCGACCACGCGACCGAGGCGGAGGAACTGCTCCGCAAGGCCGACGTGGCGATGTGGACGGCGAAGGCGACCGGGCGCGGCAGCGTCGTCTACCGGCCCGAGGACGACCGCTACAACGTGAGGCGCCTCACCCTGCAGTCCGACCTTCGGGACGCGATCGCCGGCGGCGACCTCGCCCTGCACTACCAGCCGAAGCTCGACGTCGCGACCGGGCGGGTCGTCGGCGCGGAAGCGCTCGTGCGCTGGCAGCACCCGGAGCTCGGCCTGGTGTCACCTGGCGAGTTCGTGCCCATCGCGGAGGACAGCGGCCTCATCGGCCCGCTCTCGCACTGGGTTCTCGACGAAGCGGGTCGACAGCTCCATGCGTGGCACGGCGTGGGCATCGACATCCACGTGTCGGCCAACATCTCGACGAAGAACCTCTACGACCCGTACCTGGTGCGCTGGCTCAATCGGGTGTTCGACCGGTACTCCCTCGCGCCCGGCAAGCTCACCCTCGAGCTCACCGAGACGCAGATGGCAGAAGACCTGCCGATGGCTCGACTGATCCTTCGCCGCCTGCAGGCGATCGGCGCCGAGCTCAGCATCGACGACTTCGGAACCGGCTACTCGTCGCTGTCGTACCTGTCGAAGCTCCCGCTCGACGAGCTCAAGATCGACCGGTCGTTCGTCCTCGAGCTCGACAGCGACCACGGCGCGGCCGTCGTACAGACGATCATCGGCCTCGGCCACGAGCTCGGCCTGCGGGTGGTCGCCGAAGGCGTGGAGACGACGGCGGTCCTGGAGACGCTCGACGATCTCGGATGCGACGTCGTCCAGGGACACCACGTGTCGGAAGCCCTGCCCGCGGACGAGTTCGAAGGCTGGCTCGCCGCCCGCTGACCCGACGCGGCGAAGTCAGATCTCGTAGCGCTTCAGCAGACCGCGGGCGATCACGAGCCGCTGGATCTCGTTCGTGCCTTCCCCGATGATCATCAGCGGCGCGTCGCGGTAGTAGCGCTCGACCGGGAACTCCGTCGTGTAGCCGTAGCCGCCGTGGATGCGCATCGACTCGGTCGCGATCTCGAAGGCGGATTCGGATGCGAAGTACTTGGCCATGCCCGCCTCGACGTCGGCCCGCTCGCCGGAGTCGAACTTCTCGGCCGCCGAGCGTGTCAGCAGGCGCGAGGCCTCGAGCTTGGTGGCCATCTCGGCCAGCTTGAACTGGATCGCCTGGTGGGCCGCGATCGGGACCCCCATCGTGTGGCGCTGCTGCGCGTACCGGATGGCTGCCTCGAACGCGGCACGGCCGACACCGCACGCTCGCGCCGCGATGTTGACCCGGCCCAGCTCGAGCGCGGCGAGGATCTGCGGGAGCCCGCGGCCGAGACCCGCCTCCTTGCCGCCGAGCACCCACGTCGCAGGAACACGGTGATCGGTGTAGGTCATCTCGACGGTCTCGATGCCCTTGTAGCCGAGCTTCTCGATGTTCTTCGAGACCGCGATGCCGCCGTGGGTCGGCCCCGGCTCCTTCTCGACGATGAAGCAGGTGATTCCCTCTGGCGCGCGGGCGGCGAGGGCGATGATCCCGGCACGCTCGCCGTTCGTCACCCACATCTTCGTGCCGTCGATCACGTACTCGTCACCGTCGGGCTGGGCCTTGCAGCGGATGTTCCGGGTGTCGCTGCCCGCGTCCGGCTCCGACAGCGACAGGCATCCGCGACGTTCGGCGGACGCCATCTGCGGGAGCCAGGTCTGCTTCTGCTCGTCGGTTCCGTGCAGCTTGATCAGCGTCGCGCAGATCAGGTGGGTGTTGACGACGCCGCTGAGAGACATCCAGCCCGCAGACAGCTCCTCGACGATCCGGGCGTAGGTGAGGGTGTCGAGGCCGAGGCCGCCGTACTCCTCCGGGATCGTCGCCCCGAACAGACCCATCTCCCGCATCGCCGCGACCAGCGCCTCGGGGTACTCGTCCGCGTGCTCGAGATCGGAGGCAACCGGCACGACCTCCTTCTCCACCCAGGAGCGAACGGAGGCGACGAGCTCGTCGGCGACGGCGGGATCAGTTCTCGGCACGAGCTGCGATGCTACGGGGATGGCTGTGCACGAAGGCGATGCCGCCCCCGCGATCGAACTGCCCGACCACGACGGCAACACGTGGCGCCTCGCCGACCATCGCGGCCGTCCGGTCGTGCTGATCTTCCACCGGCACCTCGCCTGACTGCCCTGCAAGGCACACGCGGCCGCCGTGCGCGACCGTCTCGACGAGTTCGACGCCCACGATGCCGAGGTGGTCGTCATCCTCTTCACGCGCGCCCGGAACCTGCGCGGCTACCGCGGCCGCTACGTCGCGCCGTTGCGATGCGTCACCGACGAGACGCGTGAGGTGTACCGCGCCTACGGCCTCGGGCGCGGTGGTGTGTGGCGGGTCTGGGGTCCGAAGGTCTGGGCTCTTTATCTCTCACTGATCAGGCATGGCGGCCGGGTGGAGAAGCCGACGGAGGACACGTCGCAGCTCGGCGGCGACTTCGTCGTCGGGCGCGACGGCCGCGTGGTGCTCGCGTTCCGGCAGACCGGACCGGAGGAGCGACCGTCGGTCGACGACCTGCTGGCCGCCGTAGCCTCCGCACCATGATCGAGCTCGGTCTCCGCAACGACGTCTACCGCCGACCGCTGGCGACCGCGCTCGACCGGTTGGGGCTGCGCGAAGGATGGACGTGCGTCGACGTGGGCGCCGGAGGCGGTGACGTCAGCGTCGCGCTGGCCGAGGTGGTCGGCCGCGACGGTCGGATCTACGCCGTCGACAGCGACGCTCGCGCTCGCGACGAGGTCGCCAAGGCGGCGGCCGAGCACGGCGCTCAGGTCGTTGCCATCACCCAGGCGGCCGAGGAGCTGACCCTGCCGGAAGCGGTCGACCTCGCGTTCTGCCGGTTCCTGTTGATGCACGTCGTCGACCCCGTCCTCGTGCTGCGTCGCATGGGGGCGGCGGTGCGCCACAACGGGTGGGTGGTCGCGCAGGAGGCGATCACCAGCGCGGGCCGCATCGACGGCGAGCCGTTCTCGATGCCCGATGCCCGCCATCCCGACATCGGCGCGTTGCTTCCCGCCCTGGTGCGAGACGCCGGTCTCGAGGTCGTGGATGCCTGGGCCGAGTCACCGGCCGGCGCCGGTCCGGGCCCGGTGCGCGACTACGTCGAGTACCTCACCGACACCGACCCCGGTGACGGGCCGATCATCCTTCCGCCGTTGGTGACGGTGGTCGCCCGCCGGCGCTGATCACCCCGACGGATCACCACGCGTCGATCCAAGGGATCTTCTTCTCGGTACGGGTCGGTACCGGTGGAAGCGATCGGAGTGCCGCGCTGATCCAACGGCGGGTGTCGGCCGGGTCGATGACGTCGTCGAGCGCCGGCGACGTGGCCCGAGCGAGCGCCTTGCCTGCGTCGTACGCGCGCTGCACCATCTCGTCGAACTTCGCCCGCCGCTCGGCCGGATCTTCGATCGCCGCGAGCTCGTTGCGGTAGCCGAGCTTGACCGAGCCCTCCAGTCCCATGCCTCCGAACTCGCCCGTCGGCCACGACACGCAGAACATCGCGGCCTGGTAGCTGCCGCCCGTCATCGCGATCGCGCCCAGGCCGTAGCTCTTGCGCAGGATCACCGACAGGATCGGCACGGTGAGGTTGGCGCCGATCACGAACATCCTCGAGCAGTGGCGGATGAGGCCGGTCTTCTCGTGCTCGGGTCCGACCATGTTCCCGGGTGTGTCCGACAGCGAGACGACCGGGATGTCGAAGGCCTCGCACACCTGCAGGAAACGGGCGGCCTTGTCGGATGCATCCGAGTCGATCGCGCCGCCGAGGTGCATCGGGTTGTTGGCGACGATGCCGACCGGGCGGCCTTCGATGCGGGCGAAGGCGGTGATCATCGCGAGGCCGAAGCGAGGGCGGAGCTCGAGTACCGAATCGTCGTCGGCGAGGAGGTCGATGACGCGACGGACGTCGTAGGCCCGCACGCGGTTCTCGGGGATCACGTGCCGGAGGAGGCGCTGATCCGCGCACGTCCAGTCGCCAACGGGTCCCTGGAAGTACGACAGGTACTGCTTCGCGGCGGCGACGGCGGCCGCTTCGTCGTCGACGAGGACGTCGATCACCCCGTTCGCCTGCATGACGTCGATCGGACCGATCTCCTCGGGCCGGAAGACGCCCAGGCCGCCCCCTTCGACCATCGCGGGACCACCCATACCGAGCGCGGTGTCGCGCGTCGCGATGATCACGTCGCAGCAGCCGAGCACGGCTGCGTTGCCGGCGAAGCACCGTCCGGAGACGACGCCGACGAGCGGTACGAGCCCGCTGAGCTTCCCCCACAGCTCGAATCCGCGGATGTAGCCGCCGCCCTCGGTGTCTCCCGGACGGCCGCCGCCTCCTTCGGTGAAGAAGATCGTCGGCAGCCGCCACCGGTGCGCGAGCTCCGCCATCCGGTCGAGCTTGAGGTGGTTGTTCGCGCCTTGCGTTCCGGCGAGGACGGTGTAGTCGTACGCCATGACCGCGACGCGCGACCGGTCTTCGCCGAAGCGGTCGCGGTTGACCGTCGCCAGGCCCATGATCAGCCCGTCGGCCGGTGTCTGGTCGATCAGCTCCTCCAGCGTGTTGCGACGGCGCCGGGCCGCGACGACCAACGGCGAGTATTCGACGAACGAGCCGTCGTCGCACAGGTCGTCGACGTTCTCGCGGGCGGTGCGTTGACCGGTGCGGCGGCGGCGCTCGACGGCTTCCGGCCGCGCTGCGTCGAGCGTCTTCTGATGCCGTGCGACGACCTCCGCCAGGTCGGGACGGATGTGGTCGAGGTCGACGTCGTCCACGTCGGAGCGAGCGACGTCGGCGCGTCCCGACACCGCGATGGAAGCGAGGACGCGGCCGGCGGCGACGGCGTCGCCGACGTTCGCGCGTACGCCCGTGACCGTCCCGCCGGCAGGCGCGACGACGACGTGCTCCATCTTCATCGCTTCCATCACCGCGACCTGCTGCCCGGGTGTGACCTCGTCGCCTACGGCGACGGAGATCTCGACCACGGTCCCCTGCATCGGCGCGACGACATCGCCGGGTGCCGCTGCGCGCACTGGCGTGCCGTCTGCGGCGCCGGTCGTCGACGCCTTCCCGTGGTGGAGGACGGCGAGCGGGTCGACGTCGTCGATGACCGCACCGACCCGTCCCGTCGCATCTGCCGCTGACGCGCCGGCTGCGCGGGCAGCGAGCGTCGCGATCGAAGCCGCCTCCCGCTCGAGGAAGGTGGTCGCGATGTCGCCGCTGGCGACCCGCTCGTCAGCGAGCAGCGCGCGGAGGAACGTCACGTTCGTCCCGACGCCGTCGATGCGCAGTTCCTCGAGCGCTCGGGCGGCCTTGGCGGTGGCGGCGCGCAGACCGCCCGTCCTGGCGTGGACGACGACCTTGGCGAGCAGCGAGTCGAAGCGCGGGTTCGGCGCGTAGCCCGCACGAACGGCGCCGTCGACGCGCACACCCGGCCCGGTGGGAGGCTCGTAGGTGGTGATGGTCCCGCTCGACGGTCGCGCCGTGCCCTCCGGGGTGATCTCCTCGGCGTTGACCCGGGCCTGCACGGCGACGCCGATCGGCTGCGGGCGGGGCGCACCCATGAGCCCGACGTCGCGCAGTGCCTTGCCGGCGGCGATCTCGAGCTGCACCGCGACGAGGTCGACGCCGCACACCTCCTCCGTGACCGTGTGCTCCACCTGCAGGCGAGCGTTCGCCTCGATGAACACGAACGAGCGCTCGTCGCGTGACACCAGGAACTCGATCGTGGCAAGCCCCCGGTATGCCACGGCTCTGCCCAAGCGCACGGCCGCGTCCCACAGCTGTTCCCGCACCTCGTCGGCGACCGCGACGGCGGGTGCGACCTCGACGACCTTCTGTCGGTTGCGCTGCAGGGAGCACTCCCGATCCCAGAGGTGGACCACGTCGGTGCCGTCGCCGGCGATCTGCACCTCCACGTGGCGGACGTCGCCGAGGAGCTGCTCGACGTAGAGCGATCGGTCACCGAACGCGGCCTGCGCCTCCGATGCGCACCGGTCGAACGCCGACGCCAGCTCCTCCGGCGTCGAGGCGATCCGCATGCCGCGCCCCCCACCACCGGCGAGCGCCTTCACCATCAACGACGATCCCGGCGGCAGCGACGCGAGCAGGTCCTCGGCCTCGTCGATCGAGGTCGCGCTCGATGTTCCGACAGCCACCGGAACACCCGCCTCCGCGGCGAGCCGGCGCGCCGCTGCCTTGTCGCCGAAGCGCATAAGCGCCTCGACCGACGGCCCGACGAAGACGATGCCTGCCGCCTCGCATGCGGCGGCGAGAGCGGGGTTCTCGCTCAGGAAGCCGTAGCCGGGGTGGAGTGCCGTGCACCCCGCGTCGACCGCCGTCGCGACGACCCGCTCGACGTCGAGGTACGCCGACGGCCCGCTGCCTCCGAGGCCGGCCGACCGGCCGGCGTGCCCGACGTGCGGTGCATCGGCGTCGTCGTCGCTGAACACCGCGACGGTCGGCCACCCCATCTCGGCTGCGGTGCGGGCGATGCGGATGGCGATCTCGCCCCGATTGGCGATGAGCAGCGTGTGCATGGCGGGGCCGAGCGTAAGGGCACCTCAGCGAGCGGAGGGCTGGCGGGGCGCCGACCTCCGCGGCCGCCCCGGCTTCCGGAGCGCGTGCTTGGCCTCGATCGCCTCGGCCATCCGCTGGTCGGCCGCGCATGCTCGCACGACGTACCGAGCCGCCGCGTGCGCGACCTCGTCAGGAGTGCCCGGGATCAGCTTGTAGAACGAGTTCGCCGACATGTTGTTGACGACTCCTGCGTTCGCGTACGCGATCGCGGTGGGCGTGTCGTGGGCTCGGACGACACCGAGCTTCTGGCCCTCCTCGATCGTCGCCGCGGCGTCCCGTGCGTGCACCATCGACGACTTGCCTGCGACCTCCCGCACCTGCGGCGTCAATCCCTCCGACACCTGATAAAGGCGGAAGTTGGCGATCACGAACCGCACCGCCGCGGCCGTGCCGAGGTAGAGACGCTCGAGGGGATCGTCGACGCCTTCGACGGCAGCACGCTGCGCGTCGCGGAGCCGTCGACGGGCATCGCGCACGATCTCCGCGATGAGCGCGTCCCGGCTGTCGAAGTACCAGTAGAGGAGGCCCTTGGTCACGCCGGCCGCAGCCGCGATGTCGGTCATGCGGGTCTCGGCGTAACCGTCGCGAGCGAAGAGCTCGTGCGCGGCGCGAACGATCTCTTCCCGCCGGTCTTGGCCGTGGGCGGTGAACTGCTTCGCCCGCGCTTCGTTGACCGGGCGCTCGGCGGTTCCCCCTGGCGCCGTCATCCCGGGGCCGACAGTAAAAGACGACTTGTCTCGAGGTCAAGATCTCTTGACCTCGCGTCAAGGAACCTGGTTGGCTCGAGAGGAGCGAGGGAAGTCGCCGTCGAAGTAGTGGCGGCGAGGCCGATCCGGGGGGACCGGCTGCGCTGGGGGGAACTGAGTGGCACCTTGCCGTCTCTTCGACGGACCGAGGGACTGATCGTGCCGAGGCCGGTCGCTCGCGCCCTGTCGCTCGTGCTGGTGGCGACGCTCGTCGGCGGCTGCGGGCTCGGGTCGAAGGACGCGCAGGCGAAGCGCATCCGAGCGTCGTTGACGGCCGCGGAGGCAGCCTCGCCCGTCACCGGCTCGGTCACGTTCGAGCTCGAGCTCGACCGCGAGGCGGCTGCCGAGCTCGCGCCCGACCAGCGGGCGCAGCTGGAGACCGCGCTCGCCGCGAGCGCGGCGGCCGGCAACCCCACGCTCAAGGCCGCCACCGGCATCGACAGCTCCACGAAGCGAGCCGTCGTCACGTTCGAGGGCACCGAGGAGCCGGCAGCGGTCTTCGTCGACACCCAGCTCTTCACCAAACGACGCAACGCCAGGGCGACGGAGCGGCGGACGTGGGCGCGCCTCGACATCATGGACCCGCTCACCGAGGAACGGCCGATCGACCTCAGGGAGATGACGCCGCCCCAGACGCTCACCGCTGCGGCGACCACGTTGAGCCCGGTCCACATCGTCGAGCTGATCGAAGGAACGCTCACCGGGAGCGTGAAGGCGAAGGGCAACGAGGCGATCGGCGAGGTCCAGGTCGCCCGGTTCGACATGAACATCTCGCTCGACAAGGCGATGAAGGAGCTCGACTTCGACGACGAGCAACGGGAGGCCCGACTGCGGCTGATCCGCCTGCTCGGGTCGCGCAACGACGTGCTGCCCGCTCGGGCCTGGATCGACGACCAGGGCAGGCTGCGTCGCTTCGAGGTCGAGCTCGACCAGCGGGTGACCCGCCGGCGGACGAACCACCTCAAGGTGCGACTCGACCTCGACACCTTCGGCGCTCCCGTGGCGATCGAGCCGCCGTCGAACGAGGTCACCGTCACCTACGAACGCTTCGGACGGTTGGTCCGCAGCGTGCTGCCCGAGGAGTCATGACGTCATTGATGCGGGCCAGGGTCCCGCTGCTCGTGCTGTGCGTCGGCCTGCTGCTCGTGGGCGGCATCGCCGCGTACGCGACGGCCCGCACCGACGAGCTGACGGCCGCCCGTGCCCTGGTGCGCGACGAGGACGGTTCGCGACGGCCAGCGGCGCAGGCGAGACGCTGAACACGATCTCGATCCACCTGCAGCGCGCCGGCGAGCGCTGCAGCGAGCGATGCGACCGGTTCTTCGTCGCGGCTGCTGCGGCCCGAGTCTCCGGCGTCACCGCCCTGCGTTGCCGCCGCCCGGACTTGATCGACATCCGGAACCAGTTCGCCGCCTACCTCGACTCGCTCGACGCCGGCAAGGCGCCGGCGCCACCGTTCCCGCCCCCGTGCTGAGCAGGAGGACCTCCGCCTGATGGCCCGAAGCCGATCGTCGCGTCCGATGGAGCGCATCGTTCCGATGGGGTACGTCGCGGTCGCGATCGCGCTCGGGGCGCTGCTCCTTCCGACGATCCTGCGCCCACCGCAGGATCTGCAGAACGCGAGTGCGGCGTTCTCGCCCGACGCTCCTCCGGACGAGCCGCCGCCCGAAGCGCTGCTCCAGTCGTTGCGCGCCGCCTCGTCGTCCACCGCCGGGTCGAAGCCTCCGACGGTCGAGGAGGTCGTCGTCGAGGAGGAGGAGACGCCGCCGGAGGCGCCGGCCAAGCGCCCCCGCCCGCCGCGGTCGGGGTGCTTCGGTGATCCGCCTCGCCAGACCGAGTCGCTCTACTCGGCGTTGTGCGTGCCGGCGTGGACCGGCGGACCGGGTGAGAACGGCGGCGCAACCTCGAAGGGCGTCACGGGTGAGGCGATCAACATCGCCGTCGGCGTTCCCACGTCGTCGACCGTCGAGGAGGCGCCCCTGGGTCGCTCCTACGAGCCGGACGACCAGGCCACCGAACGCGAGCTCAAGACGTGGCAGATGTACTTCAACGAGCGGTTCGAGTTCTACGGCCGCTACCTGCAGTTCAACATCAAGAAGGTCGACAGCACCGACGAGAACCAGGCCCGGGCCAAGGTCCGTGAAGCCGCGGAGGAGGGCAACTTCGCCTACATCGGCCACTACGCGACGACGAACGCCGCGGCCACCAACGAGGCGATCAAGAACGGGATGGTCACGTTCGCCTTCGACTTCAACCCGGCCGAGTTCTACAAGGACAACCACCCGTACGCGTACTCGTTCGAGATGGATTCCGAGCAGCTGCGGATCCTGGCCTCGGAATACCTGTGCAAGCAGTTCATCGGCAAGCCGCTCGGCGAGAACAACCTCAACGAGCGGCAGGACATCTCGCCCGCGTTCGACTACAACGGCCCGCGCAAATGGGGCCTGATCGTCTACCAGGACGAGCTCCGCAAGGGCGCCCGCCAGAAGTCCGAGGCGGCAATGGCGAAGTGCGGCGCCAAGTACGAAGAGGTCGTCGAGTACAACCTCAACGACGACAGCAGCAAGATCGCCGGAGCGGTCACCAAGCTTCGCCAGGCTGGCGTCACGACGATCGTCGTGGGCGTCGACCCGATCACGCCAGTGGTGCTCGCGTACGAGGCCGAGCGCACCGGCTACTTCCCCGAGTGGTTCTGCGCCGCCGGGTGCTCGACGAACAGCACCGGCCGCCTGATGCCCGACAACCAGGCGAACCACTTCATCACCTTCTCCGCGGAGGAGATCCCGCGGGTCGACGCCGACAAGGACTGGTACCGCGCGTACAAGGAGATCGATCCCGAGGGTGAGCCCGACGACGACTACTTCCGCGACCTCCAGCAGCTCTCGGGCGGGATCCAGCACGCGGGTCCGAACCTCACGCCGCAGACGTTCTGGCAAGGGCTGAGGAAGCAGCCATGCCGCACGCCTGATCCGATCTGGTCGATCGGCGGCTGCTACCGCGACCCGGATCCGAGGTCGAACGTCTACTACCTCGGCGATTACACCTACAGCGACTACGCGTCGTTCATGTGGTTCGACAACGCCGGCAAGGACCCGAACTCGTCGTCGGCGGGCGCGTGGTGCTACATGAACATGGGGGCGCGCTACAGGGCGGGAGAGATCCCGACGGAGACGTTCCCGTTCCGCAAGCCGGACCAGTGCATCTTCACCCCGCCGCGGGGCGTGCAGGGATGAGCGCGACCGTGCGGCGCGCCGCGGCAACCGTCGCGCCCGTTCTCGCTGCGGTCGTGGTCGGCACGGTGATGCGGTTCATCGCGAAGGGCGACGTGCTGGCGCCGCCGATCTTCACCCAGGCCCTCGTCGGCGGCGCGATCGATGCCCTGTTCGCGATCGGCCTCGTGCTCGTGTACCGGGCCGGCCGCATCGTGAACTTCGCCCAGGGCAGCCTCGGCGTGGCCGGGGCGGTGCTGTTCGTGATGCTCACCACGGTGTGGGAATGGCCCTTCCTCTTCGCCTTCCCCCTCGCCTTGGCGCTCGCATGCGTCACCGGGGTGGTCGTCGAGGTGCTCGTCGTGCGCCGGTTGTCGAAGGCCCCGCGCCTCGCGCTCACGGTCGTCACCATCGGCGTGAGCCAGGTGCTGGTCGCCGTCGCCTCGTTCATCCCGCTGTTCTTCCTCGACCCCGACGAGCCGCTCACTCCTTCGCCCATACGCACACCGCTCTCGGGGCTGGAGTGGAAGTGGAGCCCGCTCGTCTTCAGCGGCGACCACGTGATGGCCGTCGTGGTCGCGATGGGAGTGATGATCGGGCTCGCCGCCTTCTTCCGCTTCTCGAGCCTCGGCATCGCCGTGCGGGGGTCGGCCGAGAACAGCGACCGGGCCGAACTGCTCGGCGTGAGCGTGAACAACCTGTCGACACTCGTCTGGGTGATGGCTGCGGGCCTCTCCGGTCTCACCGCGATGCTCTCGATGCTGACCTCGCCCGCGGGGTTCCTGGGTGCCGGCATCGGCACCACCAGCGCGTCGCTGCTCCTTCGCGGCCTCACCGCCGCGGTGATCGGGCGGATGGACAACCTGCCGCGCACGGTGGCGGCGTCGCTGGCCATCGCGGTCTTCGACCGGGCCATGTTCTGGACGTTCGACAACACGTCGCTCACGAACGTGGCGCTGCTCGTGGCGATCATGGGCGTGCTGTTCCTCCAGCGAGCGAAGCTCGCCCGCACCGACGAGGCCGCCGCCAGCAGCTGGGCTGCGAGCGAGGAGATCCGGCCCACGCCGCACGAGCTGCGCCACCTGCCCCAGGTGCAGGCGGGCGTGCGGCGCACGCGGCTGGCGCTGCTCGTCGTCGCCGCCGCGTTCCCCTGGGTGATGTCGCCCGCGCAGACCAGCCTCGGCAGCCTGTACGTGATCTACGGGATCGTCGTGATCTCCCTGGTCGTCCTCACCGGCTGGGGCGGCCAGGTGAGCCTCGGCCAGTTCGGGTTCGTCGCGGTCGGAGCGGTGATCGGCAGCGCGCTGATGATGAAGACCGGGCTCCCGTTCCTCGTGGCTCTGGTCGTCGCTTCGTTCGTCGGCAGCGCCGTGGCGGTCGTGATCGGCCTGCCGGCCATGCGCATCAAGGGCCTCTTCCTGGCGGTGACGACGCTGGCGTTCGCCGTCGTCGTCGCAACCGTCTTCGTGAGCAACCGCTTCTTCGGCTGGTTGATCCCGACCGAGGTGAAGCGGCCGAAGATCCTCTTCCTCGACGCAGGCGACGAGCGCGTCTTCTTCTACCTGTCGCTGGCCGGCCTCGGCTTCGCGTACTGGGTCGCCAAGGGACTGAGGAACAGCCGCGCCGGCCGTGTCCTGATCGCCATGCGCGAGAACGAGCGGACGGCCCAGAGCTACGGCATCAACAGGGTGCGCACGCGTCTCGCCACCTTCGCGATCTCCGGCTTCCTCGCGTCGTTCGCAGGCGTGCTCCTCAGCCTGCAGCAGGGCGCGGTCCGCCCCGTCGCGTTCGGCGCCGAGCAGAGCGTGCAGATCTTCCTGATCGCGGTCATCGGGGGGTTGGGCTCCGTGGGCGGAGCGCTCGTCGGTGTCGCGTACGTCGCGCTGGTATCGCTCGCCCTGCCGTTCGCAGCAGGACAGCTGCTCGCGATCGGGGTCGGCGTCGGACGGTCGCCGTCGCGACGGGGGGCGGCGTGCCGAAGGACATCACGCCCGGTCGGGTGGGCGAGATCCTCGCCGGCCCCTCGCACGAGGCGTCGCCGTACGAGATCGTCGCCGCCGAGGCGATGCTCGCTCGCTGGGCAGGCGTACCCGCACGGATCGGCTTCGGCTTCGACGGCTTCAACGACGAAGAAGGCGTGCGAACGGTGCGGCCGAAGAACGCGGCGCAGTGGCTCGAGGTCTACTTCGAGGGCCACGGCTGGGTGCCGTTGATCGAGGCGCCGAGCCAGGCGAAGACCTCGCTCGACAACGACGACCAGATCTTCGATCCCGACACCCTCGCGTCGGGTGAGGTCGCGGTGGAGCTCTACATCCCCGTGAAGATCGAGTCTCTGATGCAGCTCTACGAGCGCATCCGCCAGCAGCTCCTGCTCCTCGCCCCGTGGGCTGCCGCTGCACTCGCCGCGTACCTCGCCACGCCGTCGGTCATGAAGCAGTGGCGCCGCCAGAAGCGCCGCAAGTGGGCGGAGGCACTCGGGCCGCGGGCACAGGTCGCCGTCGAGTACGCGGAGTTCCGCGACCACGCCCACGACCTCAACCTGGGCGACCCGCTCGACACGCCGCTCGAGTACCTGAAGAAGGTCGTCGACGACGACGAGCACGCCGAGTTCGCATGGCTGGTGTCGCGATCGATGTACGGAGACCTGGCGTCCGACCTCACCGATGAGGCGGCGCGCGACGCCGAGGAGCTGGGGACGTCGATGCGCCGGCGCATGTCGAGCGCCCAGCCGTTCCAGGTGCGCGTGCTCGCGTTGTTGAGCCGCGCGTCGCTCCGCCAGCCCTACACCGACGAGGTGCCGAACGTCGTGCTCCTCGATCCGCTCGGACGGTTCGGTGCGTGGCGGCGCGCCCGGCGCGCGGCACGACGTGCCCGCGGGCCGCGCCGCCGCCTCGTTCCCGGCCTTCGCATCCGTCAGCTCGCGTGGAGGCGATCATGACTCGACGTCGTTCTGCGACCACCCGCCGCCTGCTCCCGATCCTGCTCGCGGCTGCATTGCTGGCCAGCGCCTGCGGAGGTGACTCGAACCCGGTCGAGATCGGGTTCCGCCGCATCGCGCTCGACCTCGCGTTCAAGGACGCCGAGAAGGCTCCGCCCATCGCGTCCGCCGACGTGATCCGGACGGTCATCGGCGCGGATGACGACTTCGAGGTCGAGTTCGAGGAAGAGAGCGAAGCCCCCGTACGCGTCGTGCGCCGAGGGCCGCCGCCGCCCCCACGTGTCACCCGGCAGTGCGACACCGCGCCCGAGGGCGCCACGCCCGAACGGGTCGCCTTCCAGTCGATCAAGGACCCGCCGAAGGTCGGCGTCTACCCGCGGCACAACGAGGGGACCCTGACGATCGACGTCGTGCCGCAGCCGATCGTGCTGCCCGTGCCCGAGCTCTCCAGGTGGGAGATCCCGCAGGTGTCGTTCGTCCGGGCCAACGTCGCGCTCAACGAGGAGAGCGAGGCGACGCTCAACCCGCCCGCCCAGGTTCGGGACAACAACACGGCGTATGCCGACATGCCGCAGTTCTCGATCACCCGGCGCCTCCTGCCCGGGTACTCGACGACGGACACCTACCGGTACACGTACCACGGCGCCACCGGTGGCGACTTCCTCTACCTCGTGAAGCGGGTTTCGGTCGCACGGGGCGTCGAGACGGTGTTCGAGCCGACGCCGCCGATCCGGATGGTGCGTCTGAACGTGCCGGAAGGCGACATGGTGAACGCAGGCGTCGTTCATGCCGGCGTCGACCGGAAGACCAACATGGCCCTTGCGGTGCAGAGCCAGGTCGTCTCCCGCGAGTGGGTCGACGTGTGCGGCGACATGATCGACACCTATCGCGTCCAGATCAAGGAGCAGGTCGCCGACCTGTCGCAGAGCCCCCCACGGCTGTCCGGCAACGAGGGCGACACGACGAACTACTGGAACATCCAGTTCGACAACGGGCTGCTCATCGTGCGGGAGCAGGTCGACAGCACGCTCCGGACGTCGACCAAGATCGCGGGCCAGGACGTGCCCATAGCGGTGCACTACAAGTACACGAGCACGCTCGACCAGCTCGATCCGCTCCCGCTGGGCACGCCGGCGTTCGGCGCGGCGCCGCCCCCGAGGCCGTCCGGCGGCGACGAGGACGACGAGTGAGACGCCGCCTGCTGGCGGTCCTGCTCACGGCCGGACTGGCTGCCGGCGGCTGCGGCGGCGAGGAGAAGGAGGTCGTCCAGCCCAAGGTGGTGGCTGCCGGCCTCGTGCCGCGGAGCGTGCACAGCAACGAGCTCGCCTTCCACGAGACGGCCGTCGAAGCGGCGAAGACGGCGTTCGCCGAGGCCGGACCGAACAGCCTCGCCGCCGACGGACGGGTCTGGGAGCTCCGACTCGGCGATCGTCTCGTCGGCGTGCTCCAGCTGACGACGTTGATGCCGGAGGTCGACCTGCTCGACGACGATCACCGAAACGCGATCGTCCGCCAGCTCCTCCCGTCCGTGCGCGATCGCATCGACGTGGGCGACATCGCGGTGTGGACCGCCACCGCGCAGGGCAAGACGACGTTCCTCTGGTTCGGCGACGACATGTTCGCCCTCCTCACCGTGAAGCCCGGCTCGGAGGATCCGATCGATCCGGAAACGGCTCAACGACGTGCTCGACCACATGGTCGCGTCGCCCGAGTGGGAGTACGTGTACTTCGACGACGAGCCGGACGACGCCTGACCCGACACCGTCACCTCGACGGGCAGCGGTTCCGATCGTCCCAACCGGGAGCCTCACCGACGAAGAGGAACCGCCGCGCCGTCGCCAGGCGGGATTCGGCCGCGCGGTTCGCGGCGCCGAGTGCTTCGAGTTCGTCGTCGCTATTGGTGGGGTCGTCGACCATCGCGTCGTAGAGGGCGACTTCGGCCTCGAGGGCTTCGCGCACAGCGACCGCCGCTCGGCGAACGCCCGGGTACGGCACCGCACCAGCGTCGCCGGCGGAGGCGAGCGTCCGCCGAGCCTCGTCGCGTGCCTCGGTGACGATCTCGAGCACCGCTTCGGGTAGCTCGTCGATCGGACGTGCCTCGTCGGCGAAGGGACGGAGCTGGCGCGAAGCACAAGCCGTGAGCGCCCGCCCGGCCATGTACTGGCTCTCCGCCGAGCGCAGGTGCGCCAGCCCGGCGCGGTGGAACCCCGCGACGACGGCAACGACGATCGCCACGCCGGCGAGGATCTTGGTTCGCGCCGACAGTCGTCCGGCCACACCGGCAAACTACTTCGACCCTCGAATAAGCTGCGAGCCGCAACCCGAGGGGGAACGTTGGAAGAGCTTTCAGGCGCCGCCGTCGTGACCGGCGCGGCGAGCGGCATCGGCAAGGCGATGGCGATGCGCTTCGCTGAGGAAGGCATGTCGGTCGTGCTGGCCGACGTCGAGCAGGGGGCGCTCGTCGCGGCCGAGGCAGACGTCGCAGCGGCCGGCGGCGAGACGATGTCCGTCGTGACCGACGTGTCCGACCGGGCGAGCGTCGACGCGCTCGCGATGAAGACGATCGAGCGGTTCGGCCCGCCGACGGTCCTCTGCAACAACGCGGGCGTGTCGGGTCTGTCGGGCGGGTCGGGGGCCATCTGGGACACGACGGAGAACGACTGGCAGTGGGTCCTGGGCGTGAACCTCATGGGCGTGGTCCACGGGATCCAGGCGTTCCTGCCGTCGATGATCGAGGCAGGCCGATCCGCCCACGTGGTGAACACGTCGTCGATCCTCGGCCTCGCCACCGGTGGGGGCGGTCACACCTACAACGTGAGCAAGCACGCGGTGACCCGCCTCAGCGAGGGCCTCTGGTACGACCTGCAGGAGCGGAAGCTCCCGATCGGCGTGACCGTTCTCTGCCCCGGGCTCATCGCGACGAACATCATCACGGCGAACCGCAACCGGCCGGAGCACCTGCGCAACGCCGGCAACCCGCTCGACACGGACGAGGCGAAGATGCGCATCGCCGCAGTCGACAACTTCTTCAAGGAGAACGGGATGCGGCCGGAGGAAGTGGCCGACATCGTCGTCGGCGCGATCCGCGAGGACCGCTTCTACGTGCTCACGCACCCAGAGCTCATGGCTCGGATCGAGGAACGGTTCCGGTCGATCTTCGACGGCACCCACCCGCCCGCGCCCACGACGGCGCTCAACCTGCTGGGGAGCAACCAGTGACCGACGAGACCACCGTCGTCGTCGAGACGAGCGCGGGCGCGCTCCGCGGCTCGATCGACGATGCGGGCACCGCCGTCTTCCGTGGCATCCCGTTCGCGGCGCCACCGGTGGGCGACCGTCGCTTCGCGCCGCCGGCGCCGCTCGAGCCGTGGGACGGCACCCGCGACGCCACGGCCTTCGGCGCCGCGTCGGTGCAGGCCGGCGGCAGGCTCGAAGGTCGCGACACCCCGAACCCGACGGGCATGTTCGGCAACATCTTCGGCGCGGGCGACCTCGACGTCGCCGAGGACTGCCTGTTCCTCAACCTCTGGACGCCTGCGGTCGACGATCGCAAGCGCCCCGTGCTCGTGTGGATCCACGGAGGCGCGTTCCGCATGGGTACCGGGGCGCTGCCCGGCTACGACGGTGCCGCCCTCGCGCAGAACGGCGACGTCGTCGTCGTCACGATCAACTACCGCCTCGGCATCCTCGGTTTCCTGTACGCGCCCGAACTCGGCGCGGCCAACGCAGGCCTTCTCGACCAGGTCGCCGCGCTCGAATGGGTCACCCGCGAGATCGAGCGCTTCGGCGGCGATCCGGACCAGGTGACGGTCTTCGGCGAGTCGGCCGGCGCCAAGAGCGTCGAGTGCCTGATGGCGATGCCCGCCGCCCGCGGCCTCTTCCGGCGCGCCGTCATGCAGAGCACGTACGCGATCCCGATGGACACCGAGTCCGCCACCGCGAAGACGCAGGCGATGCTCGACGCGCTCGGCACCGATGATCACGCCGAGCTTCGTCGGGTCCCGCTGCTGAAGCTCCTCGAGGTCGACGCAGCGACCATGGCCGCCGGCGGCGCGGTGGGCGGAGGCGGCGGTCCCGTCGTCGACGGCACCGTCCTGCCGGATCACCCGGTCGACGCGTTCCGTCGAGGCGACGCTGCGGAGATCGACACGATCATCGGCACGACGCTCGACGAGTCCCGCCTGTTCGGCGCCTTCATGGGCGGCTTCGACGAGATCGACGACGAGTCGGCCATCGCGCGCATCGCGATGTTCGTCGGAGGCGGCGACCAACAGGTCGCCAAGGAGGCGCTCGAGGTCTACCGCCGAGCGCACGCGGAGACGGGGGCGTCGACCGGCAACGTCGACATCGCCCTCGCGGTGCAGACCGACCGGATGTTCCGGCAGCACTCGATCGCCCTCGCGGAGTCGCTCAGCGACCACAACCCGAGCACGTACATGTACCTGTTCGCGTGGAGGTCGCCCGTGATGGACGGCAAGCTCGGCGCCTGCCACGGCATCGAGATCCCGTTCGTGTTCGGCAACCTCGACAGCGGGATGGGACGGGTCGCAGGCGACCCTTCGACGACGCGGCCGTTGAGCGACGAGGTCCAGCCGGCGTGGCTGTCGTTCGCCCGCACGGGCGACCCGGGCAACGGCTGGCCGCCGTACGACACCTCGTCACGAACGACGATCGTGTTCGGGAACGAGGTCTCGGTGGAGGCCGATCCTCTCGGGTCGATCCGCCGCTTCTGGGCCGAGGTCTAGACGGCTTCCTTCTCGACGGGCTCGCCCAGGTAGGTCCGCCAGAGCTCGGCGTAACGCCCACCGCGGGCTACGAGCTCGTCGTGCGAGCCGCTCTCGACGATCCGTCCACCGTCGATCACGACGACCCGGTCGGCTCGAGCAGCCGACTGGAGGCGGTGGGCGATCAGCAGTGTCGTGCGTCCTTCGGCGACGACGCCCATCGCCCGCACGACGCGAGCCTCGGTCGCGAGGTCGAGGTTCGCCGTCGCCTCGTCGAGGATGAGGATCGCGGGGTCGACCAGCCGGGCCCTGGCGAGCGCGATGAGCTGGCGCTGGCCCGCTGACAGCGAGCGGCCCCGCTCGACCACCGGCTGGTGGTAGCCGAAGGGCTGGCGGGCGACGAAGTCGTGCGCCCCGACGGCGCGGGCGGCCGCCTCGATCTCGGCGTCCGTCGCGTCTGGTCGGCCGTAGGCGATGTTGTCGCGGATCGTCCCGGTGAAGAGGAACGCCTCCTGGGGGACGTACCCCAGCTGCTGGCGGTACGCCTCGAGGTCGAGGTCAGTCAGGGGGACACCATCGACGAGGATGCGTCCGCCGACCGGGTCGTAGAACCGGGCAACGAGCTTCACGAAGGTCGACTTGCCAGCGCCGGTCTCCCCGACGAGCGCGATCGTCTCGCCGCGCGCGATGTCGATCGACGCATCGCGCAGCGCGAACTCCTCGACCCCTGCGTAGCGGAAGTCGACGCCCTCGAAACGGATCGCTCCACGCAGTCGGTCCGGCCGCACCGGAGTCGGTGACACCGGCGTCGACACCGGCGTCGCCAGCAGATCCCGCAGACGCTGCATCGCGACCTTGCCCTGCTGGTAGGTGTCGAACACCTGCGACAGCTGCTGGATCGGCGCGAAGACGGTCGTCAGGTAGAGCACGTAGGCGAAGAGGTCGCCGACGCCGATCGATCCCCGACGGGCGAGCACGGCCCCCGCTGCGAGCACCATCACCGTCGCCAGCGTCGACAGCAGCTCCACGAACGGGAAGTACGTCGACGAGATGAGCGTCGAGTCGATGCGGGCGGCACGGTGCTGGCCTGCGACCTCACGGAAGTCCTTCATGTTCCGACCCTCGCGAACGAACGCCTGAGCCACCCGAACGCCGGAGATGCTCTCCTGGAAGTTCGCGTTCACCGCAGCGACGCGATCGCGCACGCGGTCGTACGCCGCCTCGCTGCGCTTGCGGAACAGGAGCGTCGCGACGACCAGCGGGGGGACGATCAGGAGCACCACGAGCGAGAGCTCGACGTCCAACGAGACGAGGATCACGAGCGCGCCGACGAAGGTGACGAGCTGCACGAGGGCGTCGATGAAGCCGGTCTGGAGGAGCGACTGGAGGGCCTCGATGTCGGAGGTCATCCTCGTCATGATCCGGCCGCCCATCTCGCGGTCGTAGTAGTCGAGGCCGAGGCGCTGGAGGTGGGCGAACACCTTCACCCGGAGGGTCAGCAGCAGCTCCTGCCCGAGGCGGCTGGTGAAGATCGCGGACACGTACGAGAGCGCTCGCACGACGAGCACGCTCAGGACGAACAAGCCGCTCGCGACCCACAGCCAGGACGTGTCGCCGTTGGTGATGCCGTTCTCGACACCGACGCGGATCAGGTACGGCCCGGCGAGGGCCGCGAGTGCGTTGAGCCCGACGAGGACGCTGCCGGCGGCGAGCTTCCGGCGATGCGGGCGGAGGAGCTTGGCGAGCGAGAAGTCGGCGTCGGGCTCGGTCTGGTCTTCGACGTCGATGCCTGGCGTGTCGACGATCGGCGGGAGCGCCTCGATCTGCGCGAGCAGCTCCGGCGTCGGGGGCGCGCTGAGGCGTCCGCCGAAACCGCCTCCCATCCCGCCTCCGCCACCCATCGCCTGGCGCGAGGCCATGTACTGCTGGCGCTTGCCCTCGGCGATCACCCGCTGCGCGTCGGCATCGGTCGCCCAGGCCGACTCGGTGATCCCACTCGTCAGGTCGAGCACCTCGTCGTCTTCGGCGACGGCCGTGTCGAGATCGTCGTCCGGGCCCGCGAGCAGCTCGCGGTAGAGCCTGCAACGGCTCACGAGCTCGTCGTGCGTCCCTTCGTCGAGCACGCGACCCTTGTCGATCACCACGATGCGGTCGGCGAGGTTCAGCGTCGACCGGCGATGCGCGACGAGGATCGTCGTCCTCCCCTTCATCAGCTCCCGGAGCGTCTCGTGGATCTCCTCCTCGAGGCGGACGTCGATCGACGACGTCGCGTCGTCGAGCAGGAGGATCTTGGGGTCGGTGAGGATCGCGCGTGCGAGCGCGATCCGCTGGCGCTGACCGCCCGACAGGGTGAGTCCTCGCTCCCCCACCACCGTGTCGTAGCCGTTCGGCAGATCGACGATGAAGTCATGAGCACGAGCACCGCGAGCCGCACGCTCGACCTCGTCGTCGGTGGCATCCGGTCGTCCGTAGGTGAGGTTGGCCCGGACGGTGTCGGAGAAGAGGAAGCTGTCCTCGAACACGATCCCGAGGTTCGATCGGAGCGACTCGAGCGTCACGGTCCGGACGTCGGTACCGTCGACGAAGATCGTGCCGCCCTGCGGGTCGTAGAAGCGCGGCAGCAACAGCGAGACGGTCGACTTCCCCGATCCGGAGGCCCCGACGAGGGCCACGGTCTCACCGGGCGACACCCGCAGCGTGAACGAGTCGAGCACCGGCTGCGACCGCATGTAGCCGAACGAGACGGCGTCGAAGACGATCTCGCCGCGGACGCCGCTGAGCTCGACCGCGTCTTCGGCTTCCTGGACGTCGGGGGTCGAGTCGAGCAGTTCGAAGATGCGCTCGGCCGCGGCGCGAGCCGTCTGTGCCATCACCATCATGCCCGCCAGCTGCCGGACGGGTGCGACGAGCTGCACGAGATAGGTCTGGAAGGCGAGCAGCGTTCCGAGGCTCAGGCGGCCGCGAATGGCGAGGTAGCCGCCGAGGGCGAGGATCGCGACCTGGGCCAGGCTGGGGACGGTCTGCATCGTCGCCTGTCGCTTCGCGCTGATGCGGGCGTTGCGCATGCGGGCGCCATAGAGCGAGAGGGCGGCATCCATGAGCCGGCGGAGCTCCCGACGCTCCTGGCCGAACCCCTTGACCACCCGAACGCCGCTGGTGGCCTCCTCCACCACGGTCGCGACCTCCGCCGCGCGCTGCTGCGCGTCCCAGCTCGACGGGTACACGACCTCCCGGAGGTGCAGCGCCATCAGCATCAGCGTCGGTACCGCCACCAGCGCGACGAGGGTCAGCGGAAGCGACAGGCGGAGCATGAAGACGAGCGAGAGGAAGAAGAGGACGAAGTTGCCGCTCATGAAGGGCAGGTAGCCGAGCAGCGTCTGGAGGATGCGGACGTCGCTGTTCGCCCTCGACACGAGCTGGCCGCTCTGGAACTCGTCGTGACGGGCGAAGTCGAGGTGGTGGAGGTGGTCGTAGATGTCGTTCCGCATGTCGAACTCGATGTCGACGCCGAGGCGCCCCGCCCCGAATCGCCGAACGAACGACAACCCGAAGCGGACGATGCCGAGCGCGACCAGTGCGGTCAACAGCGGAAGCAGCGGACTCCCGTCACGCCCTTCGAGCGCAGGGACGATGGCGTCGTCGACCACGGCTCGCATCAGCAGCGGGATCACCGATGTCGCCGCCATACCGGTCAGCGCAGCGCCGAACACCAGCGCGACATCGCGCTTGTGCCGGGCCAGGTACGGCCACATCCGGCGGACCCACCCGGGCTCCGCTCTCTCGTTCTCAGCCTGCATCCGTCCCCCTCGACCGCAGGTTGCTTAGGGTATCAAAGTATTCACCCTGATGAACGATCTGCATGGCCTTGGCGGTTGGGGCTTCAGAACAGGCCGCCGGTAGATTCCGCAGCCATGACTGCGAGCCCCGACATCTCCGCCGCCGCCTCCGCCGCCGAGCTCGCCAAGCAGCTGGTGGACGCGGCGTGGAGCCACATCGCGGCCAACGGCGGCATCGCGGAGAACCAGACCGTCGCGTACGACCTTGCTCACGCGTCGGCCGCCGTCGAGAACGCTCGAGCAGTCGTCGACTACGGAGCCAAGGGAGCGACGGAAGGACGCATCGCCTGCGCGTTCGTAGCCGACGCCATCCACGACGTCGTCACCCGCCTCGTCGGGCGTGACAAGGCGTGGGGTGTCGATCCCGCGATGCTGGCACCCGCCGCGGACTTCGTGTCGACCTATCGCGACCCCGCATTCGTCGCGTCGCTCGCCGACGACGCCGGCCCCCGCCACCTCGATGGCGACTTCGAGATGGTGCAGGACACGTTCCGCCGCTTCGCCGAGGACAAGGTCCGTCCGGTGGCGGAGCACATCCACCGCGAGAACGCGGACATCCCCGAAGACCTGATCGCCGGCCTCGCCGAGCTCGGGACGTTCGGCCTCTCGGTGCCCGCCGAGTACGGCGGGTTCAGCGAGGGCGGCGAGAGCGAGTACATGGCGATGGTGGTCGCGACCGAGGAGCTCTCACGTGGCTCGCTCGGAGCTGCAGGTTCGCTCATCACCCGCCCGGAGATCCTCACCCGGGCCCTCGTCGGTGGCGGCACCGAGGAGCAGAAGCAGCAGTGGCTGCCGAAGATGGCTACGGGCGAGGTGCTCAACGCGGTCGCAGTCACCGAGCCCGACTACGGGTCCGAGGTCGCCAACGTCAAGGTCACCGCCACCCCCACCGCCGACGGCGAGGGGTACGCCATCAACGGCGTGAAGACGTGGTGCACGTTCGCCGCTCGCGCCGACGTGCTGATGCTGCTCGCCCGCACCGATCCCGACCGGTCGCTGCGCCACCGGGGCCTCTCCCTGTTCGTCGTGCCGAAGCCGCGCGGCGACGGTCACGGCTTCCAGTTCACCCAGGAAGGCACCGGAGGCAAGATCGAGGGCCGGGCGATCGACACCATCGGGTACCGAGGCATGCACTCCTACGAGGTCGCCTTCGACAACTGGGTCGTACCGAAGGAGAACCTCATCGGCGGCGAGGCCGGCCTCGGCCGTGGCTTCTACCTCACGATGCAGGGCTTCGAGAACGGCCGTCTCCAGACCGCCGCCCGCGCCGTGGGCGTGATGCAGGCCGCCTACGAGGCCGCCTACGACTACGCGGCCAACCGCATCGTCAACGGCAAGCCGATCCTCGAGCTCCAGCTCACCCGCGTGAAGCTCGGCCGCATGGTCGCCATCATCCAGTCGGCTCGGCAGTTCATGTACCAGGTCGCCCGGATGATGGCGAAGGGCACCGGCGCCATGGAGGCGTCGATGGTGAAGGCCTACGTCTGCCGCGCCGCCGAATGGGTGTCGCGCGAGGCGATGCAGATCCACGGCGGCATGGGATACGCCGAGGAGTTCCCCGTGAGCCGTTACTTCGTCGACGCGCGCGTGCTGTCGATCTTCGAAGGCGCCGACGAGACCCTCGCGCTCGAGGTCATCGCCCGCCGCCTCATCGAGCGGGCCGCCGCGAGCTGACGCGACAAGGGCCCCCGCAGGCGGGATTCAGGCCGGCTGCGGCTCCTTGATCCGGTCGAGCTGTGGGCCCATCAGGTCCTCGAAGTTGCCCCGATAGAACAGCTCCTTCTCCTGCTCGGTGCAGCCCTCGGCTTCCAGCGTCGACTCGAAGCGCTTGATCGGGTTGCGTCCGCCCTCGACGTGCGGGTAGTCGGACGAGAAGAGCGCGACCTCCGGACCCGCGTTCTTCACCAGCCACCCGGCCGGTTCGTGCGGATAGGGCGTCACCCTGATCTGGCGGCGGACGTACTCGCTCGGCTTGAGGCTCGCGTTCTGCAGCCGCTCCTCGTTTCGGCGGAACGCCTCGGCTGCCGAGTCCATCGAGCGCATCCATCCCGGCACCCACGACGCGCCGAGCTCGATCAGGCCGATCTTCAACGACGGGAAGCGCTCGAGGACGCCGTCGATGATCATCGTGGCGACGGTCTGCATCGGGGCGTACGGGATCGCCATGTACGACACCGACGTGAAGTTGGTGTCACCGCCGTGGAAGTCGGGAACCGGCGGCAGCCCGTTCTTCTTGTACGCCGGGTCCATCGGCTGCTCGCCGCCGACGTGGAACACGATCGGGACGCCCGCCTCCTGCGCCTGAGCCCACACGCGGTCGAAGCCGACGTGGCTCTGGCTGTGGTTGCGCGGAACATGTGAGGAGATCATCAAGGCCGCGGCACCCAGGTCGATGGCCTCTCGGGCGGCGTCACTCGCCCGGTCGACGTCGGCGAACGGGACGTAGCAGACCGGCAGCAGACGCCGGTCGATCGAGCAGAAGTCGACGATCCCGCGGTTGTGCCCGGTCGCGAGCGCGTACGCCAGGTCGACGTCATCACCACGATCGAACGAACGCAGCGGGCCCAGGTACGTCGTCGTGAACACGAGCTGGCTCGCGAAGCCGAGGTGGTCGAGCGCCTGCGGGCGGTCGGCGTTGCGGATAGCGCCGAGGGCGACGTGGTTCTTGCGGAGCATGATCTCCGCCGCGTCGTCGGCGCGCCACTCCGGGTCGTCCTGCTTCGCGAGCACCTTCTCGATGAAGGTGGACGCCTCTCCCGTCTTCAGCGCTTCCCGAAGGCGCTCGCGCATCGACGGGTCGGCGTAGTCCTCGGCGTACCCCGGCGGCTCGAAGATGTGCGAGTCGGCGTCGTGGATGATCCGTCCCTCGACATACGGCATGACGCGGATCGTATGCGTCGGAACGGGTACGACGTCGGGGTGAGCGACGCCGACCAGACCCAGTCAGCACCCGAGCCGAACGAGCAGCAGACCCAACCGCCGGTGGAGAACGGCGTCGTGATGAGCGACGACGCAGGAACCGTGATGGCCGTCGACCTCGACGAAGAGATCGAGAAGGTCGAGGGCGAGCAGGGTTAGCTCAGGGTCGGGCGGTTCCGTCGAGCGAGCCGACCTCCAGCCCTGCGAGCTCCGATTCGCCCTCGAAGGACGGACCGCGTCGAGGGCGGATCGAGCACCACACGTGTCCGGCGAGGTGCTCGAAGTCGGTGTCGATGTTGCGGCGTTCGGCGGGCAACGGCACCGGCAAGGTGTGCGGCACCCCTCGCCGTCCGTCGCCGGCGATCTCGATCGATCCGGCGTGGCCGGTCGCTCGCACCCGCCACTCACCGCCCTCGGACGACGAGCGAACGATCGCGAGCGGAGGCGTCAGTCGAAGCACGGTGTCTTCGACGCGTGCGATGGCACCGCCGACGGTCGCGCGGAGCGGGCCGAGCGACAGCACACCGCCAGACCACGCGACGCAGACGTCGTCCCGATCAGGGAAGCCCTGGGCCTGGCCCCACCACCACCGGTCGGGGAACCCACGGCCCCAGTTCTTCTCCGCGTAGACGTTCGCCCCCGACAGCTCCCACGGCGCGCCGTCCGGAACGGCGACGCGCACGTCCGCTCGTCCGCCGAGCACGTGCGGGTGCCAGTACTGGTTGAGGAGCGGCACCGCCGAGAACACGCCACCGCCGCCGAGCTTGAGGGGCCACCCGAAGGAGTCGTCGACCGTGGCATCGACGGTCACATCGTCGACTGCGACCCGCACCCGCCGTCCGCCGTCGGTGACGTGGAAGCCATCACCGGCGCGCAGCGCGAGGTCGTTCGAGTCGGCGGATGCATCGCCGACCACTGCCGAGCGCACGACGAGACCGGGATGGAGCGCGATGGCCACCGTCGCCCAGTCACCATCGGGATGCCGGTTGATCCCACAGAGCACGACCACGACGCGCCCGGTCGACGTGTCGGTGAAGCGCCAGAAGTAGCCCTCCATCTGAGCGCTGTGGGTCGGGCGCGGATCGCCTCCCGGCAGGTCCGCGCCCGTGCGGCGCCAGATGTCGAGCAGGCGACTACTGGTCGCCCGACCCGCTCGGACCCTGAGGGCCATCGTTCGTCGCTCCGTCGCCGGCGTCCGTCGCACCCGTGTCGCCGCTCGTGCCGCCTTCGCCGGCGTCGCCGCCCGTCGAAGCGCCGTCGTCTTGGAGCTGGGTGTTGCCGACGCCGTCGTCGGTGCCGTCCGCGTCGCCGCCAGCGCACGCTGCGCCCGTCAGGAGGAGCAGCGCCGTCGCGACCGTGGCCGCCAGCTTTCGAGGCCTGATCATGGTGACGCCGTACCCGATCGGCGTCTGCCGAACCGCTCGAGCCGCTCGAACCACTCGTTCCCGCGCCCGCAACAGTGGGTACTGCCGCAGCATGGACCGCATCGACCGCACCACCCTCCTCGGCGCCATCCGCCTCGGCGTCGGCGCCGCCCTCGTCGTCGCACCCGGGTTCGCAGGCCGGATCTGGGTCGGCGAGAACGCAGACGGCCGCGGCACACGCGTGTTCGCCCGCGCCCTCGGCGCCCGCGACCTCGTGCTCGGCGCGCGCATCCTCCAGACCCGCGCCGACAAGAAGGAGGCCGTCGACTTCGTGAAGACGGGCGTGATCTCCGACGTCGCGGACGTCGTCGCCACGATCGTCGCCTTCCGTCACCTGTCGCCGGCGCGCCGCCTCGCGATGCCGCTCATCGCAGGTGCGGTCGGCGCGCTCGGTTACGCAGCGGCACAAGCGGCCGAGTGACCGACGCCGGCTGACGCGATGGCGCGGTTCAGTGCGGCGGTCGTCGCGCTCGCCGCGTTGCTGCTCGCCGGGTGCGTCGGCCCGTCGCGCACCGACCGCGACTACCGGGAGAAGGCGGCAAACGCCGCGGAGTCGATGGTCTCCGTCGTGGAGACCGCTCGCCTCACGGTGGAGAGCGACGCTCGTGGCAACAGCACCGCTCGGTACACGTCGCTGTCGCTGTCGGAAGGCGAAGACGACGCGTCGAGCATCGCGATGTCGTTCGAGGTGGTCCAGCCGCCGTCTCGCGACGCCGAGCAGCTGCGCACCGACCTCAGCAGCCTGTTCAGCGAGGTGAGCACCGTGCTCGGCGACCTGCGTATCGCGGCGCGAGCCGGCCGCGGGCACGAGCTTCCGTCGATCGCGGAGCCCCTGCCCGAGCTCACCGCACGCCTGAAGAAGTTCATGGAGCTGGCCTCGACGTGAAGCGCGTCCTCGGCCTCGCGCTCGGCGTGTTCACCGCCATCGGCGGGTTCATGGACATCGGCGACCTCGTCACCGACGCGCTCATCGGCGCCCGCTTCGGCCTCGCGCTCGTGTGGGTGACCGTCGTCGCGGTCATCGGCATCAGCACCTACTCCGAGATGGCCGGCCGCGTCGCCACCATCACCGGGCGGCCGGTGTTCGACCTCGTGCGCGAGCGGACGGGGCCGCGGATCGCGCTCGGCAACGTCGTCGTGTCGTACCTCGTCAACGCGCTCACGCTCGTCGCCGAGCTGTGCGGCGTCGCGCTCGCGCTCGAGCTGCTGAGCGACGTCCACTACCTGCTGTGGGTGCCCGCCGTCGCGGTGCTGGCGTTCGTCGTCCTGTGGAAGCTGCCCTACGAGATGATGGAGCGGGTCTACGGGCTCACGGGGCTCGCGCTGTTCGTGTTCGTCTTCGCGGTGTGGCAGCTGGGCCCCGACTGGGGCCAGATGCTCAGCGACGTCACCCGTCCGTCGGTCCCTGCAGGCGAGGGGCTGCCCACGTACTTCTTCTACGCGATCGTGATGCTCGGCGCGCAGATGACGCCTTACGAGGTGTTCTTCTTCTCGTCGGGCGCCGTCGAGCACGAGTGGGACGCGAGCCAGCTGCTCGACGCCCGCGTGAACGTCTTCCTCGGGTACCCGATCGGCGGCGCGCTGGCGATCGGCATCCAGGCGGTCGCCTACCTCGCGCTGCAGCCGGCGGGCATCCAGGTGGAGCACCTCGGCCAGACCGTCCTGCCCGTGGCCATCGCGTTCGGGAAGATCGGGATCGCGCTGGCGGTGCTCGGCATCGTCGCAGCCACGTTCGGCTCGGTCATGGAGACGCTGCTGTCGTCGAGCTACACCGTCGCCCAGCACTTCGGGTGGGAATGGGGGAAGGCGAAGAAGCCCGTGGAGGCCAGTCGTTTCACGGCGCTCACGCTGCTCACGCTCGTTGCCGCGGTGGGCGTCGCGCTCACTGCGTGGAACCCGATCACGATCACGATCTACTCCGTCTACCTCGGAGCGGCCACGTTGCCGTTCACCTACGTCCCGATCCTGATCGTGGCCAACGATCGCAACTACCTCGGCGACCACGTGAACGGACGGCTCGCGAACGGTCTCGGCGTGATCTACCTCGTCGTCGTGACCGCGGCGGCGCTGGCCGCGCTCCCGTTGCTGATCATCACGAAGGGAGGCCTGTGACCACTCGCCGGTGGATGCACGCCGGTCTCGACCTGCTCGACCGCCACGTCGTCGACCGCGACGGCCGAGCGGTCGGCAAGGTCGACGACCTCGAGATCGAGTGCGCCGAAGACGGCACCGTCGAGGTGACGGCGCTGTTGCTCGGTCCGGAGGCGCTCGGACGCCGGATCGGCGGCGCGCTCGGCCGTTCGATGGGCGGCATCGCCGCCAGGTTCTCGGGCGACCCCGAACCTGCCCGCATCGGCCTGGAGCTCGTCGAGGAGCTCGACATCGTGATCAAGCTCAAGCACCCGCTGCACCAGCTCCCGGTCGGGCGATTCGAACGGTGGGTGCGAGAGCACGTCATCGAACCACTCCCAGGAGCCACCGATGCGACTGGCTGACCTCCTCTTGTCGACTGCCTACGACGGGTCCGGCGACGAGATCGGCCAGGTCCACGACGTACGACTTCGCCACTCCATGACGCCCGACGGGCGCCACCGGCTCCAGATCGTCGGCGTCTCCGTCGGCGCTGGCGCGATCGGTGCGAGGACCGGCTACGTCAACGGCGCCGTCGAGGGCCCTGCGGTCGTGAGGCGGCTCATGCGGTGGGCGTCGCGCCACGCGAAGTACATCGGGTGGAACGAGCTCCGCTGGGATCCCGATGAGCGGCGCGTCGACACCGAACGCCACGCGGGCGACCTTCCTCATCCCGAGGACGCGACGCCTGATGGTTGACGGGCTCGCCGTGCTCGGCGGATTCGTGCAGCTGGTCGTCCTGCTCGGGATCGTGCTCGCGATCGCGGTCCGGAGGCGCAACCGCGAGCGCGACCCCCGCGACCGCTGAGCGGGCGTCAGCCGGCCTGCAGGCGGCCGATCGCCTCGTGGATCGCCAGCGTGCGCCGCGCGTTCTCGACGTGGAGGTTCTCGATCATGCGACCGTTCACGGTGACGACGCCCTTGCCCGCGGCCTCGGCCTCCTCGAACGCTGAGATGATCTCGCGGGCGTTGGCCACGTCGTCCTCCGACGGCGCGTAGATGCGGTTGCACGGGTCGACCTGCGACGGATGGATGAGCGTCTTGCCGTCGAAGCCCATCTGGCGGCCCTGGAGGCACTCGGCCTCGAACCCCTCCGCGTTCTGGATGTCGTTGTAGACGCCGTCGAGGATGATCTTCCCGGCGAAGCGAGCCGCGAGCAGGCACTGCGAGAGCGCGTGGAGGAGCGGCTGGCGGCCTGGCACGTGCTCGGCGTGGAGCTCCTTCGCGATGTCGTTCGTTCCCATGACGAACACGGTCACCCGCTCCGACGCCGTCGTGATCTGCTGCGCCGAGAGGATCGCCGTGGGCGTCTCGAGCATCGCCCAGATCTTCGTGGAGTCCGGGGCGCCGCCGCTCTCGAGGTGCTTCTCGACCGCGGCGATGTCGTCGACGGAGTTGATCTTCGGGACGACCACGGCTGCCGGGCCAGCAGCAGCCGCGGCGCGGAGGTCGTCGGCACCCCACTGGGTGTCGAGGCCGTTGACGCGGATGGTGACCTCGCGCAGTCCGTACTCACCTGACGAAGCCGCAGCGCACACGCGATCACGGGCCTCGGGCTTGGCGTCGGGAGCGACTGCGTCCTCGAGGTCGAGGATCAGCGCGTCGGCAGGGATCGTCTTCGCCTTCTCGAGCGCCCGCTCGTTTGCGCCCGGCATGTAGAGGACGGAGCGGCGGGGGCGGAGGGTGTCGTCGGTGGCCATGTCCGGAGTCTCTCCTAGAGCTCGTACGTCGAGGCCAGCTCGGGATCGCGAGCGGCGAGGTCACGGGCCAGCTCGAGGATCACCCGGCACTGCTTCACCGAGGCGTCGTCCTCCATCTTGCCGTCGAGCATCACGGCTCCGGTGCCGTCACCCATCGCCTCGATGACGCGCTTGGCGTGGGCGACGTCCCTCGGATCGGGGCTGAACACCCGCTTGGCGATCTCGATCTGCACCGGGTGGAGGCTCCACGCGCCGACGCACCCGAGCAGGTACGCGTTGCGGAACTGGTCTTCGCAGGCGACGGTGTCCTTGATGTCGCCGAACGGCCCGTAGAACGGGAGGATCCCGTTCGACACGCAGGCGTCGACCATGCGGGCGATCGTGTAGTGCCACAGGTCCTGCTGGGCGGTGGTTCGGCCTTCTTCGAGATCTTCGCCCACGGGATCGGTGCGAACGAGGTACCCGGGATGGCCGCCGCCGACGCGGGTCGTCTTCATGCGGCGGTTCGCCGCGAGGTCTGCGGGACCGAGCGAGAGGCCCTGCATGCGAGGCGACGCGGCACAGATCTCCTCGACGTTCGCCACGCCCCGGGCCGTTTCGAGGATCGCGTGCACGAGGATCGGGCGCTGCAGGCCCGCCTTCGCCTCGAGCTGCGCGAGCAGGCGGTCGACGTAGTGGATGTCTTCCGGTCCCTCGACCTTCGGGATCATGATCACGTCGAGCTTGTCGCCGATCTCGGTGACCGCGGCGACGATGTCGTCTAGTCCCCAGGGAGAGTCGAGCGAGTTCACCCGGGTCCAGAACTGGGTGTCGGGCGTGCTCCACGCTCTGCCCACCTCGAGCAGCCCGGCCCGTGCGGCTTCCTTGTCGCTCGCCGGCACGCCGTCTTCGAGGTTGCCGAGAAGGATGTCGACCGTCGGCGCGATGTCGGGAACCTTCGCGACCATCTTCGGGTTCGACGCCGGGAAGAAGTGGATCACCCGGCTGGGCCGGAACGGGATCTCACGGAGCGGCTCGGGCGCACCGACCGCCAGCGGTCGGAAGAAGTCCTTCGGGCTGCGCATGGGCGCAGAAGGTACGCGGGTCAGCGGCCGGAGATGGAATCGACGCTGCGGCGCTCGAGCTTCTGTTCGTACATCGCTGCGTCGGCCATGCGCAGCAGGTCGCGCAGGCCGACGTTCGCCGGATCGTCGACCGTCGCCGCCCCCACGCTCGCCCCCAGGTACACGGTCGTGGCACCCAGCTGATACGCCCCCGCAACGGCGCGTTCGACCCGCTCCGCGACGGCCTCCACCTCCGCCGGCCCCGTCGTCGACGGCAGCAGCACGACGAACTCGTCGCCTCCGATGCGGGCGACGATGTCGCCGGACCGCGTGGCGCCGGCGAGTCGGCGGGCGACCTCGCGGAGCACCTGATCACCCGCTTCGTGGCCATAGGTGTCGTTGATCGGCTTGAAGTGGTCGAGGTCGACGAACAGCACGCCCACGGCAGTGCTCGGCGCGGTTGCTCCGTCGAACACCGCGGTGGCCCGGTCGCCGAGCCCCCTCGCGTTGACGAGCCCCGTCAGGGGGTCGTGCGTCGCCTGGTGCTTCACCGACTCCAGCAGACGCACGTTCTCGGCGGAGGTGGCCGCGCAGCTCGCGATGCCTGCGAGGCGCTCGATGAGGTCGTCCGTCGACGTCGGCGGGTCGGCGAAGCCCACCGACACGATGCCGAGGAGCTCACCTCGCGCGACCAGCGGCACGACAGCAGCCTGCGCGACCGCAGACACGAGCAGGAGCGTCCGCAGGAAGTCGTCGTCGGTGGTGAGGTCGAACAGGAGGGGGGCCGGATCTCGCAGCATCGCCTCCAGTGCGGGGGTGTCGGCTTCCCGGATGACGAGACCATCGAGGAACATGGCGGTGTCCGGCGCGAATCCTTCGAGGGCATGCATCCGCAAACCCAGTGCCTCTTCGTCCCAGAGCATCACCGAGGCCACGTCTCCGTTCACCAGACGGCGACCGGTCGTGACGAGCTCCGCCGCGAGCTCGCCGCGCGTCGACACCTGCGCCAGCGATTGCGCGAGGTGGAAGAGCGCTCGGGAGGTCTCGTTCTGGCGCCGCGCCTCCTCGAGCGCCTCGGCGGCCTCGAGCGCGGCCGCAGCCTGACCGGCGTAGGCGGCGAGGAGATCGCGCTCCTGAGGGAAGAACCGGTAGCCCGTCGGGAACATGGCTGCGAGGACTCCGAAGCGTCGTCTGCTCGTCTCCACCGGAACGACGAGCGAGACCCCGTCGGCGGGCGACGCGCCGCGGAGGAAGGCGTCGGCCGCTCCTCGCGCTTCGGCCTCGGATGCGAACCCGTCCGAGTGGACGCGCGGCACGCGATCGCCACGGAGCTCGACGGCGAGAACGAATTGTGGAGCACGGACGGCGGAGCCGGCGCGGGAGGTGACCGCGGTAAGCACCTCGTCGACGTCGTTCGACGACATCAGTGTGGCGGCCGTTGCCTGCAGCTGCTCGAAGCGGTTCGTGAGGAGCGCCAGCTGCATGCGTAGGTGCTCGACCTGCTGCGCAGCATCACCGTGGTCGACCCACCGGACTCGGTAGAGGCAGCGACCGTCACCTCGCGTCTGGCACTCCAGCTCGTCGACGTCGGCGTCGTCGAGCCCGAACAGCGGCGCAGCCTGCGACAACACGCCGGCGGTGTAGTCGCAGAAGTAGCGCGACCGAATGATGGGCGCTGCAGTCCTCGCCTCGACCAGTGCGTCACCGTCGTGCAGCTCGATCGGTGTCATGGTCGTGACGGTCGAGTACTTCGCCGCCGTCTCCGCGATGTTCCGCAGCACCTCCCGCGGTGATCCCAGTGACCGCAGGAGGGCCGCCACCTCGGTGCCGGCATGCTGCCGGAGGAGGGTCTCGCCGATCCGTCGGCCGACGAGGCCGTCGCCGGTGATCTCGCGCGCGGCGCCCATGAGAGCGTTGGCCTGGTCGTAGCTGCTCCACGCCGTCGTAGCGGCGATTTCCTCGACGGAGCGGGTCTCGCCGGCCAGCTCCAGGAGCCGCGCGACGCCGGCGTCGCCGGCCACCGAACGGATGTAGGAGACGATGACGCTCATCGTGGGACCTGCAATGTGACGGTCTGCCGAGGTGCCGCTTACCACGGAACTGGTATCGAACGCACCGCCTCTCGGCTTGACAGCCGGAGCGCGTTCGCGCCGCGATTTGAGCGACCGTTGACCATCGGCCGTTTGCCGACCAGCGCGCGCCGGGCACGGAGTCTCCATGCGAGCTCTCACGTGGCACGGGAAGCGCGATGTCCGAGTCGAGGACGTCCCTGATCCGACGATCCAGGAACCGACCGACGCGATCATCAGGGTCACCAGCACCGCGCTGTGTGGGTCCGACCTCCACCTCTACGAGCTCTTCGGCCCGTTCCTCGACGCCGGCGACATCCTCGGGCACGAGCCGATGGGCGTCGTCGAAGAGGTCGGCTCGCAGGTGGCGCACATCAAGCCGGGCGACCGCGTGGTGATCCCGTTCAACATCTCCTGCGGCTCGTGTTGGATGTGCGGCAACGGCCTCCAGTCGCAGTGCGAGACGACGCAGGTGCACGAGCACGGAACCGGCGCTGCGCTGTTCGGCTACACGAAGCTCTACGGCCAGGTCGCGGGCGGCCAAGCCGAGTATCTACGCGTCCCCCAGGGGCACTACGGGCCGATCGTGGTGCCGGAGGGTCCCCCGGACGAGCGGTTCCTGTTCCTGAGCGACGTCCTCCCGACGTCGTGGCAGGCCGTCGAGTACGCGAACGTGCCCGAGGGCGGCACGGTCGCCGTCCTCGGCCTCGGCCCGATCGGCCAGATGTGCGCGCGGATCGCGAAGCATCTCGGCGCGAGCAAGGTCTTCGGCATCGATCTCGTGACGGAGCGTCTCGCGATGGCGCAACGACACGGCATCGAGACGCTCGACCTGCGCGAGTGCGACGACATCCCCGCCGAGCTGCGCGACCGCACCGGCCGGCGCGGTCCCGACTCGGTCATCGATGCCGTCGGCATGGAGGCGCACGGGTCGCCGGGGGCGAAGGTCGCTCAGCAGCTCGTCGGTCTTCTCCCCGACGCGATCGCCAAGCCGATGATGGAGGAGGCCGGCGTCGACCGCCTGTCAGCGCTGCTGGCAGCCATCGAGATCGTCCGGCGCGGCGGCACCATCTCCATCAGCGGCGTCTACGGCGGCGCGCAGGACCCGCTGCCGATGCTGCAGATGTTCGACAAGCAGATCAACCTGCGCATGGGGCAGGCGAACGTGAAGCGGTGGGTCGACGACCTCATGCCGCTCGTGACCGACGACCGCGACCCGCTGGGGGTGATGGACCTCAAGACGCACGAGTTGCCGCTCGAGGATGCCCCCTCGGCCTACGAGATGTTCCAGAAGAAGAAGGACGAGGCGATCAAGGTCGTCTTCAAGCCGTAGCCACGTCCTGGTAGGGCGGTGCAGGGTCGTACTGGATGTACTTCTGCACCGCCCGGGCGTGGTCGACGTCGTAGACCTGGCCGACGAGCCACAGCGCCATGTCGATGCCGGCCGAGACGCCTGCCGCGGTGACGATGTTCCCGTCGACGACCCAGCGAGCGTCCGGGTCGAGCTCGAGGTCCGGCGCGTGCTGGCGGAGCTCGTCGAAGGTGGCCCAGTGGGTCGTCGCCCTCCGGCCTTCGAGCAACCCGGCGCCGTGGAGCACGAACGCCCCCGTGCAGACCGACGTCGTCCACTGCGCCGACGCCGACTGCGCACGCAGGAAGTCCAACATCGAAGGGTTGCTCATCTCCGTCCGGGTGCCCTTGCCGCCGGGGACGACGATGACGTCGAGCGGGGGGCAGTCGTCGAAGGTTCGATCCGCCAGCACCCGCAGTCCCTTGGCGCACCGGATCGGCTCGGCCCGCTCTGCCACCGTCAACACGACGTCGCCCTCGCGGCGCGCGCACGTCAGCACCTCCCACGGGCCGGCCCAGTCGAGCTCCTCCGCGCCGTCGAACAGGACGATCCCGATCGTGAGACTCATGCTCTGATCCTGCCACCGCATCCGGATCGGATCCTCGGCGCTGCTAGGCAGGTGGCGTGAGCATCGACGGGTGGCTCCTCGTCGCGGCCGTGCTGCTCGTCACGGCGATCGCCGCCAGCAAGGCGTCGTCCCGTCTGGGCATCCCGGCCCTGCTCTTGTTCCTCGGCGTCGGGATGGTCGCCGGATCCGACGGTCCCGGCGGCATCTATCTCGACGACCACCAGCTTGTGCAGTCGGTAGGCGTCGTGGCGCTGGCCTTCATCCTCTTCGTCGGCGGGCTCGACACCCGGTGGCAGGAGGTTCGTCCGGCGTTGCCGTATGGCCTCGGCCTGGCAACTGCCGGCGTCGCGCTGACCGCAGGCACCGTCGGTGTCTTCGCCACGTGGGTGTTCGATCTCTCGCTCACGGAGGGGATCCTTCTCGGCGCGATCATCTCGTCCACCGACGCCGCGGCGGTGTTCTCGGTGCTCCGATCACGAGGGGTCGGGCTCGAGGGACACCTCCGCCCGCTGCTCGAGCTCGAGTCGGGCAGCAACGACCCGATGGCGGTCTTCCTCACGATCGCGATGATCGAGCTCCTCACCAACCCGAGCACGTCGGTCGTCGACCTGCTCCCGATGTTCGTCCTCCAGATGGCGGTCGGCGGGGCCGTCGGATACGTGGGAGGGCGTCTGGCCGTCGTCGCGATCAACCGCATCCGCCTCGACGTCGAAGGGCTGTACCCGGTCGTCGGCGTCGCCGTCGTGCTGTTCGTGTACGGATTGACCGCCGAGCTGCGCGGCAGCGGGTTCCTCGCGGTGTACGTCGCCGGAGTCACGATGTCGACGCTGCAGTTCGTGCACAAGCGCAGCCTCCTCCGCTTCCACGACGGACTCGCATGGCTCATGCAGATCGTGATGTTCCTCGCGCTCGGGCTGCTCGTGTTCCCTTCGGAGCTGCCGGCGGTCGCCGGACGGGCCCTGCTCCTCGCCGTCGTGCTGATCGTCGTCGCCCGGCCGCTGGCGGTGCTCGTGACCCTGGTGCCGATGCGGTTCCCGCTGCGGCACAGCCTGCTCGTGTCGTGGGTCGGCCTGCGCGGCGCGGTGCCGATCATCCTCGCGACGTTCCCGCTCGTCGAGGGGCTGCCGGAGAGCGACACGTTCTTCAACGCGGTGTTCTTCATCACCATCGCTTCGGTGATCGTCCAAGGCACCACCATCCCGCTCGCGGCGCGCCTGCTGCGCGTCGACACCGAGCCGCCGCCCGACACCGCACATCTGGCCGAGTTGATCCCTGACGCGTCGATCACGAAGGACCTCGTGGAGATGCGCCTCCCCGGAACCGCTCGAGCAGCCGGCCGCCAGTTGGTCGAGGTGGGGCTGCCCGCAGGCGTGCTCGTGGTGCTCGTCAACCGCGACGACGACGTCATCGTCCCTCAGGGAGGCACGGTGCTCGAGCCAGGCGACCGCCTGCTCGTCCTCGTCGACGCCGACGCGGAAGCGCAGGTCCGGGAGCTCCTGGGCGCCGAGGTCGACACCTGAGCCGGCTTCTCGCGCGGCTCCGGGTTCAGCGCTCGATCGTGAGGTCGCGCAGGTAGAACCAGTACGTCCGCCACCGGCACACGCCCCACAACGACCACAAGTCGGTGAACATGTCCCACGTCCGCTTCCAGCCTTCGAGGCGGCCGAACTTCTCGCGCTTGGTGCGGTGGGTGACGCCGTCCATCACTCGAGCGACCACCGGCAGCCGACCCTCCGTCACGACCTCGTTGATCATGATCTCGATCGTGTAGCCGTCGAGCTTCTGCGGCGGGATGGCCTCGAAGACCCACCTCGGCACGATCCGCTCGCCGGTCGTGGGCGGGAATCGCAGGACGAGCGGGTTCCAGACGCCGTAGTCGAAGGTGCCGAGCGACATCGCGGCGCGCCCTTCGATCGCGGGCCGGCAGATCGCATCGAGGTGACGAACCTCGAGCCCGCGCAGGTCGGCGTCGACGAACAGGATCCACTCCGCGTCGGTGGCCGCGACACCTTCGGCCATCGCGTGCGCCTTCGACCCAGAGGCTCCGGGCGCCAGCTCGCGACGGATCACCTTGGCGCCCGCGGCTGCGGCGACGTCGGCGGTCCCGTCCGTCGACCCGTCGTCGACGACGATCACCTCGCGGATCCGATCGCACTCGAGGCACGTCGTCACGACGTCGGCGACCGTGAGCGCCTCGTTGCGCGCCGGGATGATGCAATCGATGATCACGCCACGGGCAGGTGCGTCGTGATGAAGTCGCTGATCCGGTCCTCCATGTAGACGCGATCGGCTTCCTTGCGCGGGAGGTGGCGCTCGTCGGGGAACAGCAGCAGCTCATAAGGGATGCGCGCCTCGATGAGCGCGTTCACGAGGCGTGCCGTGTGGCGGAAGTGGACGTTCTCGTCGATCATCCCGTGCACGAGCATCAGGTGACGCCCCCGCATGCCCTCGACGTGGGCCATGACGCTCGACCGCTCGTACCCATCGGCGTTCTCGTCCGGCAGGCCCATGTACCGCTCCGTGTAATGGGTGTCGTAGCCATCCCAGTGGGTGACGGGTGCGCCTGCAACGGCGACCGCGAACACGTCAGGGGCCTTGGCCAGGCACATGGCGCTCATGTACCCGCCGTAGCTCCACCCGTGCACTGCCACGCCTCTGTCGATGTCGACGAGTCCGCGGTCGGCCAGCTGGCGCAGCGCGGCCACCTGATCGTCGACCTCGACGGAGCCTGCGTCGTGGCGGAGCGCCGCTTCGAACGCGAGGCCACGCGCCGCGCTGCCGCGGTTGTCGACGGCGACGACGAGGTACCCGAGGCTCCTGAGGTACTGGTCGCGCATGCGAACCGTCGGCAGCCAGGAATTGGTGACCCGCTGCGCGTGCGGACCGCCGTAGACGCTGACGACCGTCGGGAACGGCCCGTCACCCTCCGGACGGTAGAGCGCGACGTGGAGCTCCGTCGTGCCGTCTGCCGCGGTGACCGTCGTGAGATCGGGCGGGTCGAGATCGAGGACGTCGATCCGCGGGTCACGGCTCTCGTGGAGCACGCGTTCGGGCGAGCCGTCACCGAGGCGGCACAGGCCCACCGTCGGCGGCGTGTCGAGCGACGACCAGGTGTCGACGAATCGCCCGCTGGCGGGATCGACGACGACGTCGTGGGTTCCCGCCCCCGTCGTGAGCCGCTGGGGCTCGCCGCCTTCGACGGCGACGACGTAGAGGTGGCGCTCGAGCGGCGAGTCCGCGGTTGCCGTGAACCAGACGTGCCGGTCGTCGATCGCCTTCACACCGGTGACGACCCACCCTCCGTTCGTCAGCTGCGTGACGAGATCGCCGGTTGTCGCGTCGCGCACCTCGAGATGGAGGTACCCCGACCGTTCGGACGCCCACAGGAACCGGTCGTCGCCGATCGGGCGGAGGAACGAGTGGAGGTTGATCCATGCATCGGTGGTCTCCGTGACCAGGGTCGTGGTCGCCCCGCTGGTGACGTCGACGGCGACGACGTCGAGGCGCTGCTGACGCCGGTCCTGCAGCTGCACGACGAGCCGCTCGTCGGCGAGCCAGTCGACGCGCGCGACGTACTCGTGCTCCGGAAGGTCGAGCCACAGCGGCTCCGCGTCGGCCGTGCCCGCCGCCGAGACGACCCCGACGCGGACCTGCGGGTTCTCGGCGCCCGCGAACGGATAGCGATGGTCCTCGTAGGAACCGTCGGCGTGGGGTAGTCGCAGCACCGGGATGTGCGACTCGTCGACCTCGAGGAACGCGAGGCGATCGCCGTTCGGCGACCACCAGTAGCCGCGCGGCTGGTCCATCTCCTCCTGCGAGATGAAGTCGGCGAGGCCGTGGGTGACACCGCCGTCACGCGCGCCGAAGGTGACCTGCCGCGGGGGCGCGGAGCCGTCGGCGGGCGCGACCCACACCTCGTCGTCGCGCACCCACGCGACCCTCGATCCATCGCGCGACAGGCGCGGGTCGAGCATCGGCGACCCGCCGTCGTTGGGCACGGCGAGGCGGAGGGCGTCGATCGGCCCGACGTGCAGGCCGTCCGGCATCGGCACGAGGAGCACCGGCGCGTCGTCGGCCCACGCGTACGACGTGACGCCGACGTTCAGCTCGCGAGCGCGTTCGCGACGGAGCTTCTCCTCGAGGGTGAGGTCGGCTTCGTCGACACCGCCGCCGCTGCCCATGACGACCCGCCGCTCTCCGGATTCGATGTCGACGGCGTAGAGCTGCCTGGTGAGGTCGCCGCCTTCGGAGTGCAGCCATGTGATCTCGCGCCCGAGCGGTGCGAAGGAGATGCTGCCGGGGACGACGGTGCCCGGCAGGGGGTAGTGGGCGACGTCGGTGACGTCCATGACGCGGCCCGTCCGCGCGTCAGCCGAGGTGCGAACGGAGGAACGTGAGCGTGCGGCTCCACGCGAGGTTGGCGGCCTCGGCGTCGTAGGTGTTCAGCGCGTCGTGCTCGTTGGCGAACGCATGGCCGGTGCCGGTGTACACCTCGACGGCGACGTCCTTGCCCTTCTCCCTCAACTGCGCGGCGAGGTCGTTGATCGCGCCCGGCGGGAAGAAGTCGTCGTTCTCCGCCGCGTGCACGAGCAGCGGCGCGGTGAGGCCGTTCCAGTCGGGAGCGCTGTTCGGGTCGAGTGGCGCCCCGTAGAAGGGCACACCAGCCGCGACCTTGTCGCCCTGCAGAGCGGCGATCACCCACGTGAGCATCCCACCCATGCAGAAGCCGACGACGCCGACCGCGTTCCCGCTGACCGAGTCGTGGCCGAGGAGGAAATCGATCGCTCCGGCCATGTCACGCGCGGCGCGGTCGGGCGGGAGGCTCGACATGAGCTGGCCGGCCTTGTCCATCTCGGTGTGCTCCGCGATGTCGCCGTGGTAGAGGTCGGGCGCCAGCGCGGTGAACCCCTCGGACGCGAGGCGGTCGCACACCTCCTTGATCTGCGGCACGAGCCCCCACCACTCCTGGATCACCAGGACGCCGGGCCCGGAACCCGAGGAGGAAGGCGCCAGGTATCCCGACGCGGTGTTGCCGTTGCTCGCGAACTCGACGGTCTCACCCATGGCTCGGGACGCTACCGCCGCGCGATCGTTCGACGCGCTGGCGCCGCTGGGTCAGTACGAGCCGCCGAGCTTCGTGTGGTCCCAGCTCACGATCTCGTCGATCTCGAAGCGCACGGCTAACCGCTTGGCGCCGACGACTGCGAGAGCCTGTCGTGCGCCGTCGTCGACCGGCCCCGTGTAGCGCTCCCAGACGCTCTCGCCGATCTGCATGATCTCGTCGCGATCGTCGACGACGATCCCCCGCCCGATGAGCTCGACCCCGCGCAGCTTGTCGTACTCGGTGCCGGTCTCGACGAGGCCCGTCATCGTCGGATCGCGTCGCAGGTTCACGATCTTCTGCGACTTGCCGTAGGTCCAGAAGCCGAGGCCGCCGTCGGCGAAGTAGCCGTACCACATGGCCACGAGATGGATGCGGTCGCCCGGCCCCTTCGTCGCCACGTTGAGCGTCTTGCCCTCGCGCAGGAAGGCGTCGACCTCCTCGTCGGTCATGCGGATCTGGTCACGCCTGCTCATGTCTCGTCTCCTGTCACTTCTCCCACCGCAACAGCTCCGGAGCGATCGCGCAGTCGGCCCGCTTCGCGGCGTCGCCCGGCGCCAACGGTCCGGTCGGGCCGACCACGGTCGTCGCCCAGTCGAGAGGGACGATCTCCTGGTCGACGTCCCACGGGTCCGCGTCACGCTCCATGCGCTCGACGAGGGCCTCCCACAGCCGGCCCGGCAGCACCCGTCCGACGCCGGCGACCACCCACACCTCGCGCTCGAGCTGCCTTGCCGTCGCGGCTGCGGCCAACGACCCCTTCGTGGCGACGAAGCCGTCGGGGCCGACGGCCTCCGCCTCGAGGATCACCATCGACGCCTCGCGGATCGCGGTGCCGAGGCCTGATTCGTGGACGTCGTAGGCGTCGACGCCGGCGGACTCGAGCCGGCGGACGAGCATCGGTCCCTCGTTGTTGCTGTCGACGACGAACACCTCGACGTCGCCCCGTTTGCGAAGAGCGGTCGCGCCGATCTCCGGCCAGCCGAGGACGACCGCGGTCGCCTCGTCAGGGAGGTGCGCGGCGAGGATCGACGCGGTGTCGTCGGTCTCGAGCTCGGCTGCGGCGACCCACGCCTCCTGCGCGGGGTTCTCCGCTGCGAGCATCCGCGCCGCCACCCACCACAGCGGCCCGAAGGCCGGGTGACGCTCGATGATCCGCCGGCAGCCCGTCACGAGCGCCGGGAGGTCGTCGCCCACCGACGCGAGGGCGGCCGCGGTGTCGCGGGCGAGCACGGACGCGCCGGCGCCGTCAGCCCGTGCGACCCACCGGAGCCGCTCGATGGGATGTGCCATCGCTGCGGACGCTATCGCCGGAGCGACCACTACCCCGCGGCGACGACCAGGATCAGAGGACCTCGCTGCCGGGCTTGAAAACCATGAGGAAGACGACGACCACGACGAGCAGGTTGAGCACCGTGCTGACCGCGGCCATCTTCTTGCCAGACGCCTCGAGCTCGGCGACCTGCGGAGGGGGGCCACCGGCGCCCGGCGCACCGCCACCTTCGAGCAGCTCCTCCTGGAGGCGCAGCATCTTCTTCTCCGTCGGTATCAGCACCGCGTGCGAGAGGCCGATGCCCACGATGTAGAGCAGGAACGACAGCGACACCCACAACTCGGAGAACTTGATGACGTCGTCCGAGAGCAGGATCAGGATGATGCCGAAGACCGGCACCGCGTAGATGAAGTACTCGGCGACCTTGCCCACCTGGTGCACCGCGGCCGAGATCGCGTACCCCTGCGGGCCACCGGCCTGCTGGGCTCGAGAGCCGTAGATGCCGTTGAGGAACACGGTGCCGAAGCCGACGATGACGGTGATGAGGTGGAGGACGAGGACGAAGTCGTAGAGGTTGTCGCGGTAGCCCATGTCGACCCTTTCTCCGGTGGTCGCCGGTTTCGTGTGGGCGAGAGTACCCGTACTAACTTGCGGCGCCGTGGCAACGGACCCGTCCCCGGATCTCGTCCTCACACCGCTCGAGGGAACGCCCCGGACCGTGGGGCAGTTGCTGACGACGTTCCACCTGCTCCTGGTGGTCCTCGACCCCTACACGAACGAGAGCAGCTGGATCCTCCCGACCGCCGCTCGCGTCATCCAGACCTTCGAGCAGGCCGACGTCCGGGTCGCGTTCCTGATCGGCGCCGACACCGAGGCCGACGCCCGCCAGTTCCTCGGCCCGCTCGCTCGCGAGGTGCAGACGTTCGTCGATCCCAAGCGTGAGGCCATCAAGGCGCTCGGCCTCGAGCGGCTGCCGGCCCTGGTCCACCTCGACCTGAGCGGCGCCGTCGCCAACGCGACGGAGGGGTGGCACCCGATGGAGTGGCGACGGGTCACCGAGAACCTGGCCAAGCTCATGTCGTGGAGCGCCCCGGCGATCCCCACTGCGAAGGACCCCGGCCCCTTCGAGGGCAGCCCAGCGCTGTAACGACTGTCTCGCTCGCAGGCTCCGCTCGACTGTTGCGCCTGCTCGCTGGCGCTCCCGACGGCGCGGCTGACGCCCGCCTCACGCATAGCTGCGCGACTCAGCCACGCAGCTAGGTCGTCCTACTTCTGGATGCCGCCCTTGGTCTGGGCGAGGGTGTCCAGGGCCTTGTCGAGCTCGGCGTCGGTCATCCAGCCCCGCTCGAGGACGAGCTCGCGGATGGAGCGGCCGGTCTTCGTCGACTCCTTGATGACCTCGGCCGCCTTGTCGTAGCCGATGTAGGGGTTCAGCGACGTGCCGAGCGACGGTGACGACTCGGCGTAGGCCTTGCATCGCTCGACGTTCGCCTCGATGCCGTCGATGCACTTGTCGGCGAACACGCGGCTGACGTTGGCGAGAAGCCGGATCGACTCGAGGAGGTTCCGGGCCATCACGGGCAGGTAGACGTTCAGCTCGAACGCGCCCTGCGACCCGCAGAACGTGACGGTCGCGTCGTTGCCGATGACCTGCGCGGCGACCTGCGTGACCGCCTCCGGGATCACCGGGTTGACCTTGCCCGGCATGATCGACGAGCCCGGCTGGAGGTCGGGCAGGAAGATCTCGGCGAGGCCCGTGCGCGGACCGGAGCCCATCCACCGGATGTCGTTCGCGATCTTGGTGAGAGCGACCGCGATCGTCTTCAGGTCGCCCGACGCCTCGACCAGCGAGTCACGTGCGGCCTGCGCCGCGAAGTGGTCGCGAGCCTCCGACAGCGGGACGTTCAGGTCGCTCGAGAGCTTGTCGATCACCTTCGCCGCGAAGCCCTTCGGGACGTTGAGCCCCGTACCGGTCGCGGAGCCGCCCAGGGGTAGCTCGCCGACGCGCGGGATGACGGCCTCGATGCGCTCGATCCCCTGCTCGATCTGCGCGGCGTAGCCGCCGAACTCCTGGCCGAGGGTGACGGGGACCGCATCCATGAGGTGCGTGCGCCCCGACTTCACGACCTTGGCGAACTGCTTCGACTTCTTGCGCAGCGACGAGGCGAGGTGGCGCAGCGCCGGCAGCAGTTCGTCCTGCATCGACATGCACGCGGCGATGTGGATGGCCGAGGGGAACATGTCGTTCGACGACAGCGGGTTGTTGACGTCGTCGTTGGGGTGAACCTTCTCGCCGAGCGACTCACCCGCGAGCGTGGCGAGCACCTCGTTCATGTTCATGTTCGACGACGTGCCCGAACCGGTCTGGAAGACGTCGATCGGGAACTCGTCGAGGAACTCACCGTCGAGGATGCGCCGGGCGGCGGCCTGGATCGCGTCGCCTTTCGCCTTCGGGATCACCTTCCGGCGAGCGTTCTCTGCGGCTACACCGCCCTTGATCGCGGCGAGCGCGCGCACGAGCGCGGGATCGATCGGGATGCCCGAGATGGGGAAGTTCTCGACCGCCCGCTGGGTCTGGGCCTGCCACTTCGCATCCTTCGGGACGCGGACCTCGCCCATCGTGTCGTGCTCGATGCGGTACTCGCCGTTGTCGCTCGCGGTGTTGCTCGCCATAGGCGGGACGGTAGCCTTGGAGGTCGGCGCGTCACCAAAGGCGCGCCCACTTCCCCCTGCTGATGCGCCGAGTCGTCCCCGCCCTCGTTGCCATCCTGTCGTGCCTCGCTGCATCGACCGTCTGGCCGGCCGCGCCTGCGGCTGCTGACGACCTCGCCGACAAGAAGGCCGAGGCCGCACGTATCAGCCGCCAGCTCGAGGAGCAGGGCAAGCGGATCAGCATCCTCGCCGAGGAGTACAACAACGCTCGTCTCGAAGCCGACCGCCTCAACGAGCGGCTGGCATCGGCCAGGAGCCAGATGAGGAAGGCCGACGACCGGGCGAAGGTCCTGCGCGGACGTCTCAAAGGACAGGCGGTCGACTCCTACGTACGGGGCGGGGCCGTGCCCGCGCTGGCGATGCTCGTCGAGACCCGCACGCAGGACGACCTCGCGATCCGTCGCCAGTACGTGAAGTCGGTGACGAACCGGATCGGAGACACCCTCGACGAGTTGCGGGCCGTGAAGCTGACCCTCGCCGACCAGCAGAACGAGCTGAGCAAGGCACAACTGGCCGCTCGCGAGGCCGTGGCGTCGGTGGAGCAGTCGCGGGAGCAGGCGGTCGCGGCACAGCGCGCCCAGGCCGAGCTGCTCGAGAAGGTGAAGGGCGAGGTCGCGGAGCTGATCGCCGCCGAGGAGCGGCGCAAGGCCGAGGAGGAGGCCCGTCGCGTGCAGGCCGAGCTCGCGGCCCGCAAGGCCCGCGAGGAAGCGGCAGCGCGGGAGGCCGCGGCGCGAGACGCCGCAGCGCGGGAAGCAGCGGCTCGGGAAGCGGCGGCCCGTTCGGCGGCCGCCCGCTCGACGACGACCACCACGACACGCGCCACCGCGACCGCCAGCCCGTCGGGCACGTCTGGCGGGTCGACGACGACAACCGCACGCGCGACGACCACGACGACCGCGCCCACGAAGGCGCCGACGGACGCGCCGCCGCCGTCAGCAGGGGCGGCAGCGGCGATCGAGGAGGCGAAGCGCCAACTCGGGAAGCCGTATCAGTGGGGCGGGAGCGGACCCGACAGCTTCGACTGTTCCGGCCTCACCAGCTGGGCATGGCGAGCGGGAGGCAAGTCGCTTCCCCACTCGTCACAGGCGCAGTACAACGCGACGTCTCGGGTGTCCTTGGCCGACATCCAGCCAGGGGACCTCGTCTTCTACGGCAGCCCGATCCACCATGTCGGCCTGTACGTCGGCGACGGGCAGATGATCGAGGCCCCGGAGACCGGGAAGAACGTCCGCTACGCGACGATCTACCGCAGCGGCTTCGTCGGCGTCGGTCGCGTCAACTGACGGATCAGCCGCACCGCCAGTAGCGTCGCTGCTCATGCGGCTCGGCGTGTTCGTGGAGACCAGTCGATCGAAGGGCGGCGCGAGCGCGCTCGACGCGATCGTGACGGAGATGCGGTCGATCGCAGGACGCGGGTTCCCGTCGATCTGGTCACCGCAGATCTTCGGCTTCGACGCGCTCACCGCGATCACGGTCGCGGCGCGTGAGGTGCCCGGCGTCGAGTTCGGGACCGCGGTCGTCCCGATCTACGGCCGTCACCCCATGCACCTCTTCCAGCAGGCGCTCACGACGCAGGTCGTCGCCGCCGGCCGCCTCACCCTCGGCATCGGGCTCTCGCACCAGCCGGTGGTCGAGAACATGTGGGGCTACTCGTTCGACAAGCCGGCCCGGTTCATGCGCGAGTACCTCGAGGTGCTGGGCGCGCTGCGGACGTCGGGGGCGGTGTCGGTGGCTGGCGAGTCGCTCAAGGCGCAGGGCAACGTCCCGATCCCCGAGGGCTTCGACCTGCCGATCGTCGTCGCCGCGCTCGGCCCCACGATGCTGTCGATCGCCGGGCGTCTCGCCGAAGGCACGGTCACGTGGATGACGGGTCCGCAGACGGTGTCCGACCACATCGCACCGACGATCTCGAAGGCTGCGGCCGACGCCGGCCGTGCAGCACCGAGGGTCGTGATGGCCCTGCCGGTCGCGGTGACGGACGACGAGAGCGCGGCGCGCGCCAAGGCCGCCACCGCGTTCCAGGTGTACGGGTTCCTCCCGTCGTACCGCGCCATGCTCGACCGCGAGGGGGCGAGCGGGCCGGCCGACGTCGCGATCGTCGGGACGAAGCAGCACGTGCAGGACACGATCCGCTCGCTCGAGGAGCGGGGCGCGACGGAGTTCGTGACCGTGCCGTTCGACAACGTCGAGGCCACGCTCGACGCGGTCGCCGAGCTGCTGTAGCGGCTGTAGCGGCTGTCGCGCTGTCAGGTACGCGCGCTACACCGGCGGTCGCTGGCCGCTGAACGCGCCGCCCCGTGGTCCCGGGACCTCGTGGAACTCGTACGCCACCGGTTCACGGCCGGGCTGGCAGACGAGGCACTCACCGCTGGCATGACGTCCGGTGAAGCAGTCGACGACCGCACCCGCGATCACCGACGGGTCAATCATCGGGAAGCCGCTCTCACGCAGTCGCTCGCGAGCCGGACCCACGAGGGGCGTGTCGACGATGCCCGGGCATACCGCGTTGACGCGGATCGACTTCGCCTCCAGCTGCGGGACGAGACTGCGCACGAGTCCGACCACCGCGTGTTTGGTGAGCGTGTAGATCGGATCGGGCGCGAACGGGATGAGCCCGGCGAGCGAAGCCGTGGCGACGATCGCGCCGCCCCCGTGCTTCTCGATGAGAGGGACCACGGAGCGGAGGCCGTAGACGACGCCGTCGACGTTGGCTCCCATCACCCGCCGGTACTGCTCCTCGGTGAGCGCGGTGATGTCCGGCTGCTGCGTCGTGACACCGGCGTTCAGGTACGCGAGGTCGAGGCCGCCGGCGTCTTGCACCGCGTCGACGACGCGCGCCCAGTCGTCGGCACGACCTACGTCGACGCGCACGAACGAGCCGCCGAGGTCGTCGGCGACCGCGGCTCCGGCGTCGGCGTTGAGGTCGGCGACGATCACGCGTGCGCCGTCGGCTGCCACCCGCTGCGCCGTCGCGAGACCGATTCCAGACGCCGCCCCGGTGATGAGCGCGACCTTGCCATCGAGGGTTCCCACGCCCGGCGACGATACTGAGCGGATGCGCGCTGCGACGGTGGTGAACGGGCAGATCGAGGTCGTCGAGCATCGCGACCCGGTGCCGGGCACCGGTGAACTGCTCGTGCGGGTCGCCGCGGCCGGGCTGAACGGAGCCGACCTCCTGCAGCGACGCGGCCTCTACCCGGCGCCGCCCGGCGCGCCCGCCGACATCCCGGGCCTCGAGCTCGCGGGCGAGGTCGTCGGCGTCGGTCCGGGCGTGACCCGCTTCGCCGAGGGCGATGGCGTGATGGCGTTGGCGGCCGGCGGTGGACAAGCGGAGCTGGCCATCGTCCACGAGCGCGTCGCGATGCCCGTCCCTCAGGGCCTGGAGTGGGTCGAAGCCGGTGGGTTCCCGGAGGTGTTCACCACCGCGCACGACGCGCTCTTCACCCAGGCCGAGCTGAAGATGGGAGAGCGCCTCTGCGTCCACGGCGCCGCGGGTGGCGTCGGGACGGCCGCGGTGCAGCTCGGTGCCGCGGCCGGCGCATGGGTCACGGCGACGGTGCGGAACGCAGAGCTGCGCGACGCGGTCGCCTCGCTCGGCTCGACGGTCGGGTGGACCGAGGTGGTGGCGCCGGAGGGTTTCGGCGAGCACGGGCCGTTCGACGTCATCCTCGAACTGGTCGGAGCACCGAATCTCGAGGCGAACCTGCTCGCACTCGACACCGGCGGCCGCATCACCGTGATCGGGGTAGGCGCAGGCGCGATCGCTCCGATGAACCTGCTCGTGCTCATGCAGAAGCGGGCCCGCATCCACGGGTCGACGCTGCGGGCACGCCCGTTGGAGGACAAGGCCGCTGCGGCGCGTGCGGTCGAACGCCACGTCCTGCCGTTGCTCGAGGCGGGGGACATCCGGGTGCCGATCGAGGAGGTGTTCCCGCTCTCCGACGCGGCCGCCGCGTACGACCGCTTCGCCGAGGGCGGGAAGCTCGGCAAGATCGTCCTCTCGATGTTCTGACGAGCTGCGTGCCGTTGCCACCACCTCTCACGGACGCGCAGCGCGAGGTCGTCGACGCTCGCCCGGGGCCGTTGCGTGTGCTGGGCGGGTTCGGGTGCGGGACGTCGTTCGCGTTGCGCGCTCGTCGGGACGCGCTCGTCGCGGCAGGGCGGACCGCGCTGCTCGTAAGCGTCGACCGACTGGTCGAGCTGGCGATGGAGCTCGTGCCGTCAGCGCGCCGGCGCGTGATGACGACCGATGAGCAGCGCAACCTCGTCGCCCGCCTTACAGATCACGAAGATCCCGCCGACGTCGACGAGCTGGCCCGCACCGTCGTGCTGTATCAGGCGTCGTGGCTCGGCGCGGAGGAGCTGTTCACCCACGCCGATGCCGCCGGGGAGCTCGAGGTGTGGACTGACCTCGTCCGCTTCACCGATGGATACCTGGCCGAGCTCCGCCGGGTCGGCGTCCACGACCGTGCGAGCGCGCTCGTCGACGCCACCATCGCTCTGCGGGATCCGGGTGTCCTCGCGCAGGCTCGGCGCGCGTTCGACGACCTGCTCGTCGACGACTTCCAGAACGCCGACTTCGCAGCCAACCGGTTCGTCACGCAGCTGTGCGGGCGCAACGGGAGCCTGACGGTGGGCGGCAACATCGGCGCCGCCGTCGGCAGCGAGTGGCGCCGCACGCCCAAGTACCTCGAGACCTTCGTCCGCCGCTTCGATGCGGCTGACGTGGTGCTCGACGAGGTGCTCCGGCCTCGTGCTCCCCTCCAGGTGCGCTCGGCGGCGCCGGCGTCGCACGGTGCACACGTGATCTCCCGCACCACCGTCGACTCGGAGGTCGGGCGCGAATGGCCGGTCGTCGTCATCGAAGACGCGGTCGACGGGGTGTGGCCGTCGCCCCGACCGCGGCATCGGCGGTTCGATCCGCACCTCCTGTCGGGGCCCGACGTGCCTGACGACGACGAGCGGGAAGCCCGATGGCTCGCCGAGGAGCGGCGCCGCTTCGACATCGCGTCGACCAGGGCAACCCAGGCGACGATCGTGGTCGAGCCGTCGCCGCCCGAGGAGCTCAGCCCGTTCGTGGCCGAGCTCGACGCCTAGACGGCCGTCCAGCCCCCGTCGACGGCCAGCACCTGTCCGGTGACGTACGACGACGCATCGGACGCGAGGAACAGGAGCGCGCCGTCGAGCTCGCCTTCGATGCCCGCGCGTCCCATCGGCGCCTTGCGCCGGATCCACGCCGCGCTCGATTCGTCGGCGAACATCTCGACGGTCATCTCGCTCTCGAACCAGCCCGGTGCGAGGCAGTTCACCCGTACGCCCCGTCGCGCCCACTGGCCTGCGAGCTCGCGGGTGAGCTGCACGAGCCCGCCCTTGCTGGTGGCGTAGGCACCGAAGGGGATCTGGCCCGCGCTGACGAGGCCGAGCACCGACGACACGTTCACGATCGACCCGCGCTTCTGCTCGAGCATGTGGCGGCCCGCGATCTGAGAGAGGACGAACGGGGCGACGAGGTTCACGTCGAGGGTCTGACGGAACGTCGACCGATCCTCGTGCTCGGCCGGCGCCGCTTCCCCGCGACCGGCGTTGTTCACCAGCACGTCGATCGAGCCGAAGCGATCGCCGGCGACATCGACGAGCCGCTCGCACTCGTCGTCGTCGGTCACGTCGCACTCGAGGGCGACCGCGCCGGGCAGCTCCTCTGCGAGGGACTGAAGGCGGTCGGCGCGCCGCGCTGCCATCACGACGTTCGCGCCGGCCGCGTGGAGGACGCGCGCGAAGCGGGCGCCGAGACCCGCCGAGGCTCCGGTGATGATCACCGTCCGCCCGTCGAGGCGGAACGGAGTGAGTGGGTCGATCATCCGTCGAGGCGGGTGAGGATCTCCGGGCCGTCGTCGGTCACGAGGATCGTGTGCTCGAACTGGGCGGTGCGCTTGCCGTCGGCGGTCACCGCGGTCCACCCGTCGTTCCACATCCGGTGGCGCCAGTCGCCGATCGTGATCATGGGCTCGATCGTGAACGTCATGCCGGTCTCGATCGTGCGGGTGAGCGCAGGGTCGAAGTAGTGCGGGACGTGGAGATCGGTGTGGAACTGCTCGCCGATGCCATGGCCGACGAAGGTGCGGACGACGCCGTAGCCGTGCGCCTCCGCGTGCTCCTGGATCGCCTTGCCGATGACGTTGAACGGCTTGCCTGGCGCTACGGCGGCGATCCCCCGCTCGAGGCACTCACGGGTGACGTCGATGAGCTTGCGACTCTCGTCGTCGATCCTGCCCACGGCGAAGGTCGCGTTGGTGTCGCCGTGCACGCCGTCGACGTAGGAGGTGACGTCGATGTTCACGATGTCGCCCTCGACGAGCGCACGGTCGTCGGGGATGCCGTGGCAGATCACCTCGTTCACGGAGGTGCAGATCGCCTTCGGGTACCCGTGGTAGTTCAGCGGGCTCGGGTAGATGCCGCGACGGACGTGCTCCTCGTGGGCGATCGCGTCGAGCTCCTCCGTCGTGATGCCGGGCCGGACCGCGTCGCCGACGATCGCGAGGATCTCCGCCGCGATCCGCCCGGCCTTGCGCATGCGCTCGATGACATCTGCTGATTGGACGCCCGACTCGGGACGGCGGACGACGTCACCGGTCTCCGCGTAGTGCGGCCGGCCGATCTCCGGCGGGACGGTGCGCATCGGCGACACCCGCCCCGGGCGGATGCGTTCCGACGAGACCTTGTGGCACCGCTTGAACTTGCGGCCGCTGCCGCACCAGCACGGATCGTTCGACTTGAGGACCTGCTGCATCTCGCCGCCAACGGTACGCGTTGCGCGGCGCTACGCCGCAGTCGACTCGCGCGCGTGGTCAGCTCAGTCGGCCGCTTCGATGTCGACGTTGTAGGCCTCGTAGACCAGATCCGCCCCGAGGTGACGATGGCGGACGAGGCCCGTGAGCAGCTCGACGACCCGGTCTCGCGCGTCGTGCACGTCGACGTCGTCGCGCGCCAGCGCCTCACTCGCGCTGCCGAGGCGGTCGCGCAGGTGGACGTGGTCGCTCCGCGCCTGCTCGACCCGCCGCGACAGGCGCGGCGCAGCTTCGACGATGTCGGCCAGCAGCCCGTCGGGCGCCTCGGTGATGGTGATGTGCTGCTCGAGCGCGTCGCCGAGCTCGTGCAACTCGTCGAGCACCTCCTTGGCCCACACGTCCGCGCGGTTGGCTGCCGGCCCGGACAATGCTCGCTCGACCCGCCCGATGGCGGCTCGTAGCCCCGCTCGATGCCGCCGTGCCTGTTCCAGGGAATCGCTCACGTCGCCCCCTCGCGTCGGATGTGCGCCAAGGTACGTCAGAGGAGCGCCTGTTGCACCGGCACGTCGGCCGGTTCTTTCGGCACCGCTCGTTGCGACGGCTCCTGGCGGGGCAGCCACGGCTGAGGCCGGTGCGCACGTGTCTCGGCCAGCACCCGCCTCACCGTCTCCTGGAGCGACTCGCTGACCGCCTTCGGCGCGTACGCGCCCTTGTAGGTCTTCGCGTACAGCGGCACGAGATCGGGATGCGCCTCCTTCAGCCACCCCATCCAGTGCTCCTTCACGCCTTTGCGCAGGTGGAGCGGCATCGCGGAGATCGACACCGCGCCCGCCTCCGCGCACGCTCGCACGACCTCCTCCACCTGCTCCGTCGCATCGGAGATGCCGGGGATCACCGGTGCGACCAGCACGCCGCAGGGGATGCCCGCGTCGTTGATCCGGCGCACCGCCTCGACCCGTCGCTTCGGATGCGGAGTGCCGGGTTCGGTCGACTTCCACGCACGCTCGTCGAGCGTGCCGATCGAGAAGTTGATGCGGACGTCGGTGCGCTTCGCCGCCTCCACCAGCAACGGGAGGTCGCGCAGGATCAGCGTCGACTTCGTGAGGATCGAGAAGGGGTTCGCGAACTCGCCGAGCGTTCGGACGATCCCCTGCGTGAGGTGGTACTTCCCCTCGCACCGCTGGTACGGGTCGGTGTTCGTCCCCATGGCGATGTGGTCGCCCGCCCACCTCCGGGCCGCGAGCTCGCTACGCAGCCGCTCGACCGCGTTCACCTTGACCACGATCTTCGAGTCGAAGTCGCGCCCGATGTCGAAGCCCAGGTAGTCGTGCGTCGGGCGCGCGAAGCAGTTGTGGCTCACGACACCGTCGGCGATGAAGTCACCCGTGCCGGTGGTGATGTCGTACATCGGGATCTCGAGGCCGAGGTCCTCCACGGACACGACGCGGAGCGGAGCGCTGTTCTTGATCCGGTTGCCGTCGATGTTCCGCTTCCGAGTGATCGCGGGGTCGAAGGTGTGGAAGAAGCGGAGCCGTTCGACAGCGCCTCCGGTGATGCGGATCGGGATCACGACCCGGTTCTGTCCGACGCGACCCGGCTCGACGACATACGCGAAGCCGAAGCGCTCAAGGGCCTCGGCCACACGGGCGAGGAGCTTCGGGTCGGTGTTCGACATCCTGAGCACGCCGCCACTGCAACTGCCTTCGGCGTCGAAGAACCCTGCGACGAACCCCTTCAGCCAGCTGTCGGAGGGGGCGAGCGGGAACGCGATGAGGCGCTCGACGAGCTCGACGCTCGCCCTGCGCTGACAACGGATGCCCCAGATCTCTCGACGATCGGCTGTCGCCGGCGCGAACCGGAAGGTGTCGACTTCGACCCCGAGACGCTGGAGGAACAGCCTCGTGCGGTCGAGCGCCTTGACGTCGACCAGGGCAAGCCGGAACTGGTGCTGCACCCACGAAGCGCCGCTCGGTCGCCGGTACTCACGGTGGCCGATCGATCCGTCGCCGCGCACCATCCCGCTCAGGTAGCCCCTGCGGTACTCGTCGTCGACCTTCGGCTGCTCCGCGAACGCGCCCGTTCCGAGGAGGTGGTTCGTCGTCGTCAGGTGCGGGCGTTGCTCGGCGCCGCACCCCGTCCCACTGACGAACTTCCAGCCTCGACCGGTCAGGAACCGGTGGTCGCCGCTCGCGATGAGCGAGGTGCCGTCTTCGAGCGTGACGCGGAACGCTCGTTTCACCGTCTCCCAGTGCGCGAGCACCTCCGTGACCACGTACTTCCGGTAGCGCTCCACACGCTCGGTGCCGTACACCTTGTCGCCCCGTCGCACGTCCTTGATTGGCCGGTGCGTGCCGTCGGCCATGAGCACGGGAGTGTCAGGCCCCATGCAGTAGACGCAACTGTGGCTGCATCCTCGGTACGGATTGATGGTCCAGCGGAAGGGCAGGCGCTGGACGCCCGGAACCTCGTTGATGATCGACCGCGACCGCACCTCGTAGAACTCCAGGCCGCGGTACTCGCCGGTCCCCACGTGACGGTCGACGATCTCCTCTTCGGCGAAGAGCGCTCCCTGGCCAGCAGCGTCTTCAGCGTCCGCGAGCTTCCACCGCATCCGACGATGCTAGCGCACGTTGCGAACACATGTTCGATGTACCGCCCCCCCCAGTCGACGTGGGTCCAGGAACTGGGTTCGGCACCGAGTTCTTGGACCCGCGTCTAACTGGGTGGTCGTTAGACCTTGGGTGGAACGGTCAGCGCGCGGCGGATCTGGTGGCCGACGCCGCTGCCGCCCCAGTGCTCGACGATCTTGCCGTCGCGCACCCTCCACATCTCGATGTGGTCGATCTCGAGCTCGCGCCCGGTCGCCTGCACGCCGAGCGCGTCCCCGATGTGGCGGACGCGGTTGCGCCGGTGGTGGACGACGAGATCCCCCTCGGCGACGAGGTGATCGTCGAGCTTCTCGAGGTACTCGAACGCGCCGAACCACCGCGCCTGTCGCGCACCGGTGTGCGCGAGGTCGCCCTGCCAGGTGTGGGAGAAGTACGAGGGGTCGAAGCACTCCTCGATGACGTCCATGTTCCACTCCCCGTCGGTCGAGCCGTCGTTCAAGAAGCGCTCGACGACCTCCTTCGGCGTTCGGTGCCCGCTCATGCGAGGAACTGTAGGCGTTGACAGGCAAGCAGATACTTGCCTATGGTCAGCATCGGTGGGTGACGTGTTCAGGGCGCTCGCAGATCCGACCCGGCGGGCGATCCTCGACGAGCTGAGCGAGCGAGACGGGCAGACGTTGTTCGAGCTGTGCGCCCGGCTCGGGACGAAGCACGGCCTCGGCTCGTCGAGGCAGGCGATCTCCCAGCACCTCGACGTGCTGGAGAGCGCAGGCCTGGTCCGCACCCGCCGAGAGGGTCGTTACAAGTTCCACGACCTCGACACCACGCCGCTGCAGGAGATCACGCAGCGCTGGCCGATCCCCAAGAGCGCGAGCAAGAACAAGGAGTCCCGATGAGGATCAACGTGATGAGCGTCATGGTCGACGACCAGCGGAAGGCGCTCCGCTTCTACACCGAGGTCCTCGGCTTCGTGAAGAAGCGGGAGATCCCACTCGGCGAGCACTCGTGGCTGACCGTGGTGTCACCCGATGCGCCCGACGGCGTCGAGCTGTCACTGGAGCCCGACGAGCATCCTGCTGCGAGGCCGTTCAAGGACGCACTGGTCGCGGACGGCATCCCCTTCACCTCGTTCGAGGTCGACGACGTGCAGGCCGAGTACGACCGCCTCGTCGGACTCGGCGTTCGCTTCACCCAGCCTCCGACGCACATCGGCATCGCCACGACCGCGGTGTTCGACGACACCTGCGGCAACCTCATCCAGATCGCACAGGAGCACTCCACGCCGTGACCATGGCGGGCAACGACCGCGTCAGGTAGTCGGCGATCGTCTGGTCGTCGGACGGATCGCCGGCGTCGAGCCACTGCAGGATCGACTCGACGAGGTAACTGACGATCATCTCCGCCGCCCACGCCCGCACCTCGGGCGACCGAAAGGCGACCGGCTCGAGGACGCGGGCGGCGACGTTGACGCCTCGGGCGCGGATCGCCCGCGCGTGCTCTGCGAATCGCGGCTCACGCGAGGCATGGCGCCACAGCAGCGTGAACGCAGCCGGATCTTCACGAGCAACAGCGAGGAGCGCGTGCACGGCCGTCGACGCCGTTCGCCCGGTGTCGAGACCGCTCAGGAACTCGTCTCGCAGCCGATCGGCGACCTGCTCCAGGACCGCGTCGTACAGCGCCTGCTTCGAGTCGAAGTGGCGGTAGATGATCAGCTTCGTGATGCCGGCCGCGGCGGCGACGTCCTCCATCGACGTCGCCGCGAACCCCTTCTCGGCGAAGGCGACGGCAGCCGCGCGGAGGATGGCGGCACGCCGCGCAGGACGATCGAGCAGCTGCCGGGCAGCGGGCTCAGTCAAGCAACTCGAGGACCTTGTCCGGGGGGCGCCCGATCACCGCCCGCTCACCGCGGATGACGATCGGCCTCTCGATCAGGATCGGATGCTCCACCATCGCGTCGAGCAACCGCTCCTGGTCGGCCGCCGCGAGGCCGAGCTCGTTGTAGATCGTCTCGCCGGTCCGCATCATCTGACGGGCGTCGTCGATGCCGAGCAACCCCGCGATGCGCACGAGCTCCTCACGGGAAGGCGTGTTCTCGAGGTACTCGACGTACTGCGCCTCGACACCTCGCTCCTGGAGCAGGTCGCGCGCGCCGCGGCACTTCGAGCAGTTCGGGTTGAACAAGACGGTGCAGGTGTCGTCGTCAGCCACGGTCGAAGTCTGGCATTCCAGGTTGGTGCCACCCATCGGGAAGGATGATCGGCCATGTCGTCCCGCTCCCGCTTCTGGCTGCTGTGCGGGTGCACCTTCTTCCACTTCCTCTCGATGGGCGTGTTCCTGTCGAGCCTGCCCCTGTTCGTCGACCGCGAGCTGAACGGGTCGAAGGCGGCAGTCGGCTTCGCCGTCGGCTGCTACTCGCTGACCGCCGTGGCTTCCCGGCCGTGGATGGGACGCCGCATCGACCGTCTCGGGCGTGCGTGGTTCATCCGCCTCGCGCCCGTGCTGGTCGCGATCACCGCCGTCGGGTTGACGCTCGCCGACGTGCTCGGCGCGGTGATCGGCCTGCGGCTGCTGCAGGGCTTCGCCGCGGCGGCGTTCTACACGGGCGCGGCCACCATCGCGACCGACCTCGCGCCGGACCATCAGCGGGCTTCGTACATCTCACGCTTCAGCCTGTTCCTCTACGCCGGCTTCGCCGCGGGTCCGGCGCTGGGAGAGGCGCTCGTCGAGTCGAAGACGTACTCGTGGGCCTGGATGGCGGCCGCGCTCGCAGCCGTGACGGCGGCGACGATCGCGTTCGTCATCCCAGAGACGAAGGAGGACGACGACGCGGCCGACGACGCCGGCACCCGCCCCCGTGCGCGGCGCTTCGTCCATCCCGTAGCCATCGCTCCGGGGATGGTGTTGATGACGATCGCCGTCGGCTACACCGCCATCTCGTCGTTCGCGCCTCTGTACGCGAGATCGATCGGCATGGGCTCGTCAGGAGGCCTCTACGTGACGTTCGCCCTCACGATCCTCGTGATCCGCCTCGTCAGCGGTCGGATGTCCGATCGGTTCGGCCGCACCGCGATCGCGTTGCCCGGCTGCGTGTCGGCCGCGGTCGGCGCGTTCGTCCTCGCCGCGTTCGACGTCCCCCTCGCGGCCTACGTCGGTGTGGCGTTCTTCGGCGCCGGCCACGCGCTCGCCTTCCCTGCGCTGATGGCCCACACGGTCGACCAGGTTCCGAACAGCGAGCGGGGCGAAGCGCTCGGCTCGTTCACGGCGTGCTTCGATCTCGGTGCATCGACCGGGGGCTACCTCGTCGGGTTCGTCGCCGACCAGGCCGGCTACGCGGCGGCATGGGCGACGCCGGGGATCATCTGCCTGGCCGGAGTCGTGGTCCTGCTGGTCTTCGTCCGCCCGGTCGAGCGCCGCCGTGCGATCGCCGCGGAGTTGCTCGAACCCGAGCCGGCCGGCACGTAGACCGACGCAGGCACAACGGGTAGGGGCGCCGCGGCGGCGGGTAAGTAGTCGCCATGCCTGGCAACCGCCCGTACGACAACAGCCAGCACCTCGATGCGGAAGGTGTGCCCGACCTGGAGACCCCGATCAACCAGGACGAAGGGCTGGTGCCTCCCGGCGATCAGCCGATCGCCGCTGACGAGTTCGGCGTCACCGCCCGCGAGGAGCGGGCGGAGGAGCCCCTCGCCGACCGCATCACCCGCGAGGTCCCCGATCTGACGCCGGACGACATCGATCTTCGTGATGCCGACCGCACCTACGACGAGCTCGAGAGCGGCACCGGGCGCATCATCGAGCCGGGCTCCGAAGACGTGGGGCTGATCGACGACGAGAAGGACGTGATCGGCTCGCTCGTAGGCGAGGACGAAGGGGCGCTGACCGCCGAAGAGGCGGCGATCCACGTCACCGACACGCCGTAGTCAGACGCACGGTCAGGCGCTGGGCGCCACCACCGGAGCCTGCTGCGCGGCGAGTCGATCGCCGCGCAGCTCCATGTACACGGCCTTCGCCGCGCCCGTCATCGGCACCGCCAGCAGCGCCCCCACCACGCCGCCGGCGGAAACGCCGATGAGCGCGGCGACCATCGTCGCCGGTGGTGACAGCTTCACCGCCGAACCGACGAGCAACGGCCCGAGGATGTTGTTCTCGATCTGCAGGTAGAGGACGAACAGCCCGCCGCAGACGAGGCCGGTCACCGCTCCCTGGGTGAACGCGAAGGCCACGAAGGGGATCCCGCCCGCGGCACCGCCGATCTGGGGAACGAGGTTCCACACCATCACCCACAGCGCAAGCAACGGCGCGAGCGGGACGCCCATGACCAGGCCGAGGACGAGGATGAACAGGCCCGCGACCATCGCGACCGACAGGCTGCCGGCGACGTAGCGGCCGACCGCCCGGTAGCCGATGTCGCCCAGTCGCTCCGCACGCTGACGGCGCGGCGGTGGCACGAGACGGAGGGCGAGGCCCGACAGGCGACGTCCGTCGAGCAACAAGCCGACCGCCAGCAGCACCGTGATCGTCGCGGCGACGAGCCCGTCCGCGGCGCGGCGGCCGACATCGACCAACGGCGTGTCGTCACCGAGCAGTCGCGCGGGCAGCTCGTCGAGGATCCTCTCTGCTCGCGCGGCGGCGTCGGCTTCCGCGATCTGCTTCCCGACGAGCGGCAGCTGCGCCAGGTCGCGCACGGCACGCGGGATGTCGTCGTCGAGGTCGCGCACCTGACGAACGGCGGCGGGCACGAGTGCCATCGCGAGCACCGTCACCGCCAGCGCGAAGGCGAGCAGCACACCGCCGAGCGCGGCGCCCCGAGGAAGCCGAAGCCGCCGCTCGACGAGCGAGACGACCGGGTTCACCCCGAGAGCGAGCAACGTGGCGATCGCCGCCGCGGCGAGCGTGCGCGGGATCGAACGCGCGAGACCGAAGGCGACGATGGTCGCGGCGACAGCGAGCGCGAGCGCCGCGATCGAGGCCGCGTCGACGTCGACGAGTCGCCGTTCCTCGGCAGGCACGACCCCTACTGTACGGACGTGCACGTGCGCCCGAGAGCGGTGGTCATCGCCGTCCTCACGGTCGCCGCGACGCTGCTCGTCCTCCGGATCCTCGAGAGCGCGGGCCGGATCCTCGGATGGGCGGCGATGGCAGCGGCAACTGCCGCGATGCTCACGCCTGCGGTGTCAGCGCTGTCCCGGAAGATCCCACGCGGCTTCGCCGTCGCTGTCGTCGCCCTCGGCACGCTGGGCGCCATCGCCGGCGTGACGTACGGGCTCGTGGAGGACGTCGTCGAACAGACCGAGGCCCTGCAACGCGAGGCGCCGCGGCTGGCGGAACGGCTGGAGCGTGAAGGACGCCTCGCCGACGTAGCCACCGAAGCCCGGCTGGCCGAGCGGGTCGAAGACCTGGCGGCGCAGGTGCCCGAGCGGCTTCGTGGCGGTTCTGCTCCGGAGGCCGTGCGTTCTGCCGCCACGCGCGGGCTCGCGTTCCTCGCCGTGACCGTCCTCACGATCTTCCTCGTCCTCCACGGCCCGCGGTTGCTCGACGCGGCGCGGCGACAGGTCCACGACGACGACCGGCGGGAGCTGCTCGAGGCGTTGACGGGGGCCGTGGAGCGTCGAGCCATCGGCTACGCCCGTGGCTCTGCGCTGATGGCGGTAGCTGCCGGCGTCTTCGGCTTCGTGCTCGCGAAGGCGGCGGACGTCCCCGGGCCCGCTCCCCTCGCTCTCTGGGTCGCGCTGTGGGACCTCGTTCCCCTCATAGGCGCCGTCGTCGGAGCGCTGCCGATCGTCGTCCTCGCCGCCATCGTCTCGCCGACGAAGGGCATCGTCCTCGCGCTGGCGTTCGTGGCGTGGCAGATCGTCGAGGAGCTCCTCATCCAGCGACCGCTCGAACGCCGCACGGTCCAGGTGGGCCCGTTCCTCACCGTGCTCGCGGGGATGGGCGGCCTGGAGCTCTACGGCATCGCCGGCGCACTGCTCGCGATCCTCGCGATCGCCATCGCCTTGGTGGTGATCGAGGAGATTGTCGCGGCGCGGAGTCGGGTACCTGAGAACCATGGACATGAGTGACAAGTACGGCGCGCGTATGGCTGATGCACTCACCAAGGACACTCGCGCCGGTCACGAGGAGCTACGGAACCCCGAGGTCGACGAGGCGCGGGTCGAGGTCGTGCAGACGCATGACGGCGTGCTCGACGACCACGAGGCGGCCGCGCGCTCGGAGCTGGCGCGGTTCCTGATCCCGAGCGTGTTCCCGGCGCGTCCGGCGCAGCTGCTCGAGGTGGCGGAACAGAACTTCGCGACGCAGCCGGTGCTCGAGCTGCTCTCGACGCTGCCCGACCAGGTCTACGAGAACGTCCAGGCGGTCTGGGTGGCCCTCGGAGGCGAGGTCGAGGTCAAGCGGGCGTAGTCGCCGCTAGTACGTCGCCGGGGCGGCGGCCCGGCCGTCGCCCTCCGGCGCGGCGTTCCCGTGCACGTCGATCGTCGCGAGCTCGTTGAAGCGCTCGAGGATCTCCTTGCCGTTCGGCCGCTTCATCGCCCAGTGCTCCACCTCGCCGTAGGTGACGCGGCGGTTGGTGTCGCGGCCGGAGCCGATGGAGTTGTCGAGGGCGCGATCCCAGATCCGCTGGATCATCTCGGACCCCTCGTACTTCTTGCCTGACGACCCGATCCAGGTGCGGTCGCGCATCTCGGTGAGGGCCGTCTTGAGGTACCCGACGTGGGGGGTCTCGTCGGCCCGGATGTAGCTCACGAGGCGCGCGGCTTCACCATCGCCGGCGACCAGCTTCGGATCGCTCAGCCACGCCTCCGACCACTTGAAGGTGTGGAAGGCCTGGATCTCGATGAACAGGACCCGCGTCATGAGCGACGCGATGGCCTCCAGGTTCGGGTCGATGTCGTCCGGCAGCAAGCGAGCGGGCTGACCGTTCGGACCGGCGGCCTGGCCGCCGAAGCCCATCCGCTGGAGCATGCCGTCGACGTCGATCTTCGACGTCGGGTTCTCGAAGGCGATGTCACGAGCGGCGAACCACATGTCCTTGTGGCCCGCCTCCTCCTCCCAGCCGGCCTCGTCGCGGCCGTGGGCCTCGAAGAGGCCGTTGCCCAGGTGGGCGATCGCCGTCCCCTGGATCGACTCGTCGAAGTGCTTCTGCATGTTGCCCGGCTGCAGGTAGCGGATGTTGGCCCCGAAGCCCTCGACGGTGCCGATGCGGGTGAGCGTCGCGATGAGCGGCTCGGGAACCTTGGCCTCGATCAGGTACTGGGCCTGGGGAAGGTTGGGGTAGTGCTCGGGCCACGTCTCGAGCGGGATGTCGATGACGTCCTTCCCGAACTCCTCCTTGTGCTTCTCCTGCCACGCCTGGATGCCGGGCACGCGGAACTTCGTCCGGGGCGAGACGTACTGCCCCTCACCGTCGAAGCCGCCGTGGCAGCGGACGCCGCCGGCGAAGAGCGGCTCGGTGGTGTCGTGATCGGACAGCAGCTCATCGGCGGTGAACTCGGTCTGGAGCGTCGTCATCGCGCGCAGGTACCCCCATGGACGGCGTCGAGAGCCCCAAGGGTAAACTCGTGCGTATACAGGTGCAAGCCGCGAGCGGCCGGCGTTCAGCCGTCGGCGGCGCCTGTGTCTTCTCCCACGTTGGGCGGCGGGTGCTCCGAGGTCTTCTCGGCGTCGAGCTTGTCGTCGTCGAGGCGGTCGTCGTCACGAGGAGTCGCCTCGGAGCCGCGTACGGGTGCGTCGTGGTCGGGCATGGGAATGTTGTTCCCGATGCCTCTCGACAAGTACCAGTCGATGCGGGACTTCGAGAAGACGGCCGAACCGTCGGGAGCGTCAGACGCGACGATCAGCGAGCACGAGCGTTCGGGGAAGCCGCGTTTCGTCGTGCAGGAGCATCACGCCACCGCCCTGCACTGGGACTTCCGCCTCGAGCGCGACGGCGTCCTCGTGAGCTGGGCGGTGCCGAAGGGCATCCCGCCGGACCCGCGGGTCAACAACCTCGCGGTGCACACCGAGGACCACCCGCTCAGCTACTTCGACTTCGCCGGGGAGATCCCGAAGGGCGAGTACGGCGGCGGGATGGTCCACCTCTGGGACCAGGGCACCTACGAGGAGCTGAAGTGGAGCGACCGCGAGGTCATGGTCGTCCTCCACGGTCAGCGCGCCCGCGGCCAGTACGTGCTCTTCAAGACCGACGGGCGCAACTGGATGATGCACCGGATGGATCCGCCCGAGGATCCGTCACGCGAACTGCTCCCCGACGCACCCCGCCCCGTCGCACCGATCGAGGTGCCGACGCTGGACGACGTGCCGGCTTCGTCACGGTTCCTCGTGGCGTGGCCTCGGGCGGAGCGGGTGGCGGTGGCGATCGAGGGCGGGCGGTGCGAGGCGTGGCGGGCCGACGGGAAGCAGGTCGACGACGACTGGCAGGTGCTCCGCCCGTTCGGCCGTGCGGTCGGTTCTCTTCCTGTCGTCCTGGTCGGGCAGCTCTTCAAGACGAAGGGCACGAAGAAGGACCCCGGCACCTTCATGATCGACGACGTCGTCTGGATCGACGGCCACGGCACGACGCCGCTGCCGTTCGAGACGAGGCGGTCGTTGCTCGAGCGGATCGAGCTCGATGGCGAGGCGTGGAAGACGGCGCCCGTGTACGACGACGGGCCTCTGCTCCTCGACGCGGCGAGGGCGCAGGGGTGGCCGGGCATCTACGCCATCGACGCCGGCGCGCCCTTCGACGACGACCATCCCCCGCTGTTCGTACCGGCCGGCGGCTGACGCTTACTTCTGCGTCGTCTTCCTGTACTTGGCGACGGACAAAGGAGCGAACACCGCGACGAGGATCGCGACCCACAGCAGCGTGTAGATCACGGGGTTCTCGAGCGGCCACGCGTCCGGCTCGGGCGCGCCCGGCGGGATGTTCCCGAACAGCTCGCGCGCGGCTTGCGTGACCGCAGAGACGGGGTTCCACTCGGCGAACGCCTTGAGCACCGGCGGGAGGTTGTCGGAGGGCACGAACGTGTTCGCGACGAACGTGAGCGGGAAGATCACCATGAACGAGGCGTTGTTGACGACCTCCGGGCTCGGCACGAGCAGGCCGATGTAGGCCATCACCCACGAGAACCCGTAGCCGAAGGCGAGCAGCAGCAGGTAGCCGAGCACCGCGTCGAGGACCGAGCCGCGGATGCGCCAGCCGACCAGCAGCCCGGTGATCGACATGATCGCCACCGACAGCACGTTGTAGATCACGTCGCTCGCGGTGCGACCGGCGAGCACCGCAGCGCGCGACATCGGCAACGACCGGAACCGGTTGATGATCCCCTTCTGCATGTCTTCGGCGATGCCCGCACCGGTGAACGTGGCGCCGAAGAGGATCGTCTGGCTGAAGATGCCGGCGATCAGGAACTCGCGATACGACACGCCGCCGGTGTCGATCGAGTTGCCGAACACGTACGCGAACAGCAGCACGAACATGATCGGCGAGAGGAGCACGAACACCAGCACCTCGGGAACGCGCGTGATCTTGATGACGTTGCGCCGCGCGACGACGGCGGTGTCGGACAGGAGCGTGCTCACGGGCGGACCTCCACGGGTACGTCGGACGGGCCACCCGGCGTCGCCGCGGCCGATACCGCATCGCTGTCGGCGCGGTGGCCGGTGAGGGTGAGGAACACGTCGTCGAGGGTCGGACGGCGAAGGGCGGCATCGGCCAGCGCGATGCCCTGTTCGTCGAGGGTGCGCAGCGCCTGGATCAGCGACGCCGCCCCTTCGGAGACCGGGACCGCGATCGTGTCTTCGTCGATGATCTCGAGACCGCCGCCGGCCGCCATCGGCGCGAGGAGGCTCTTGGCCAGGTCGAGCTGCGAGAGGTCGGCAACGGTCACCTCCACCCGCTCGCCGCCCACCTGGACCTTGAGCTCGTCGGCGGTTCCGCCTGCGATGGCGCGACCGTGGTCGACGACGAGGATCTCGTTGGCGAGCTGGTCGGCCTCCTCGAGGTACTGCGTCGTGAGGAGCAGCGTCGATCCTCCGGCGACGAGCTCCCTGATGAGAGCCCACAGGTCGACACGGCTTCGCGGATCGAGACCGGTCGTCGGTTCGTCGAGGAAGAGGACCGGAGGCGAGGCCACCAGCGCGCCCGCGAGATCGAGCCGGCGCCGCATGCCGCCGGAGTACGTCTTCACCGGGCGCTTCGCCGCGTCGGTCAACGCGAACCGCTCCAGCAGTTCGTTAGCCCTACGCCGCGCCTCCTTCTTGCCCACGTGGTAGAGCCGGCCGATCATCTCGAGGTTCTCCTGACCGGTGAGCACCTCGTCGACCGCTGCGTACTGCCCGGAGAGGCCGATGCGGCGCCTCACCTCGTCGGGCTCGCGCACGACGTCGTGCCCGGCGACCACAGCGCGCCCGCCGTCGGGCGGCAGCAGGGTCGTCAGGATCGACACCGCGGTCGTCTTGCCTGCGCCGTTCGGCCCGAGCAGGGCGAGCACCGTGCCTTCCGGCACCGACAGGTCGAGCCCGGCGAGGGCCTGCACCTTCCCGAACCGCTTGGTCAGGCCTTCGGCCTGGATCACATCGCTCAACTGCCACGTCTCCTTCGAATGAGCGTTCGCGGGTTCGACGACCCGCGACGGGCATTCTCATCGGAGGGTGGGACAAAAACGCGTTGCATTTCTCAGCGCCCCGTTCGTAGCGTCGTCAGCCCCTATGGCGGCGCCGGACACCACGACGACGACCGACGACGAGCTCGAGTCCGAGCAGTCGCACGTCGATCTTGCCTACCAGCACCTCGACCGGATGAAGGCGAGGGCGGAGCAGCTCCTGGCGGCCGCGCCGGCCGATCCGGACCTCGAGGCGACGCTCAAACGGCGCATCTTCCAGCTGACTGACAACGGCCGCTCGCTCTGCTTCGGCCGCATCGACACGTCACACGGAGAGACCTGGCACATCGGCCGTCGCCACGTGGAAGACGCCGACAGCGAGCCGGTCGTCGTCGAGTGGCGGGCGCCGGTCGCGATCCCCTTCTACCGTGCCACCATCGAGGAGCCGCTCGGGCTCGAGATGCGCAGGCAGTTCGTCCTCGACGGCCGGACGATCCTCCAGATGGCCGACGACCTGTTCGGAGACGAGGCCGTCGCACGAGCGGGAGACGGGCCGCAGGTCCGCGGACGTGACGCGCTGCTCGCCGAGCTCGACCGCGCCCGCACCGGGCAGATGCTCGACATCGTCGCCACGATCCAGGCCGAGCAGGACGTCGTCATCCGGGCCCCGATCGAGACCCTGCTGTGCGTGCAGGGCGGCCCGGGCACCGGCAAGACCGCCATCGGCCTCCACCGGGCGGCGTACCTGCTCTACGGCAACGACGCGCTCGCTCGCGCCGGCGTGCTCGTGCTCGGCCCGAACCGCACGTTCCTCCGCTACATCGCCCAGGTGCTGCCCTCGCTGGGCGAGGAGGCCGTGGTGCAGACGACGCTCGTCGATCTCGTTCCCGACGCGCCGGTTCGCGCCGTCGACGCGCCTGAGGCGGCGCGGATCAAGGGCGACGATCGCATGGCCGAGGTGCTCCGCCGGGCGCTGCTCGCCCGTCGCCGGCCGCCCGACGGCGACCTCGAGGTGCGCCACAACCTCACGCGCGTCGTCGTCGAGCGCGATGCCATCGCCGAGATCTTCGACACCGTCGCGAGCCGGCGCATCCCGTACGCCGACGGCCGGCGGACGCTGCGTGAGCTGCTGGCCCGCGCCGTGTACGAGCGCTACGCCGGACGCGCGGCGGCCGGCCTCGCCGACACCTTCCAGGAGGTGTTCCGGACGATGACGACGTCTGCCCCGTTCAAGGCGACCGTCGACCGACTGTGGCCGAACGTGTCGGCGCCGCAGCTGGTGCGGGAGGTGCTGACGCGGAAGCAGGTCCTCGCCGCGGCGGCCGACGGGCTCCTCAGCGACCACGAGCAACGTCTCCTGCTGCGCAAGGCCGGTCGATCGCTGAGGCTCGAGAACTGGACGGAGGCCGACGGGCCCCTGGTCGACGAGGCGATCGAGCTCGTCGACGGCCGCCTCCGCACCTACGGCCACGCGGTCGTCGACGAGGCGCAGGACTGGTCGCCGATGCAGGCCCGCATGCTCGCCCGCCGGGTGCCGACGGGCTCGATCACGATCCTCGGTGACATCGCGCAGGGCACCGGCGTGTGGGGTCGCGACGACTGGGAGGACCTGTTGCGCCACCTGCCGGCGCGCCACGGCGTTCGTCGTGAGGAGCTGCGGCTCGGTTATCGAGCGCCGGCCAAGGTGCTCGCCGTTGCGTCGAAGCTGCTCCCGCACATCGCTCCCGATCTCCAGCCGACGGAGTCGATTCGTCCCGGTCGGAGCGACCCTCGCTTCATCGACGTCGACGAGAGCGTCCTCGCCGGCGAGGTCGCAGCGGAGGCCGCCCGCCTTGCGAAGGAATGGGCATCGGTGGCGGTGATCGTCCCCGCTGCGCTGCACGACGCCGTTGAAGGTGCTCTCGCGGCGTCGGCAGGCGTCGACGTCGGTGACGCGGAAGCGCAGGGACTCGACCACGCGGTCACCGTCGTCCCCGCGACGACCGCGAAGGGGCTCGAGTTCGACGCGGTCATCGTGGTGGAGCCCACCGCGATCGTCGAAGACGCTCCGAACGGGCTTCGCCTGCTCTACATCGCGCTGACACGACCGACGCAGCACCTCACGGTCGTCCACGCCCAGCCGCTGCCTCCGGGCCTGGCCGGAGGCTGACCCGACCGGCGGCTCGTCCGAGGAGCCCGCCACCCCACCCGGGCGTGCTCGTCAGCACCCAGTCGGGGAAGCGGGTGCTCACCGCCCGCAGCACCTCCTGGACCTCGATCCGCGCCAACGGCGCGCCCAGGCAGTGGTGGATCCCGGAGCCGAACCCGAGATGGAGGTTGTCGCGGCGGCCGATGTCGAAGCGGTCGGGATCGTCGAAGCGGTCGGGATCGCGGTTCGCAGCGGCGACGAGCGTGTACACGCGTTCGCCTGCGGGGAGAGCGTGTCCGCTCGGCAGCTCCACCTCCGCCTTCGTGTGTCGCACCATCGCCTTCGTCGGCCCCGCGAAGCGGAGGAGCTCCTCGACCGCAGGCGCGGCCATGGTGTCGGGATCGGCGGTGAGCCGCACGCGTGCCTCCGGCGCGCCCGCGAGCACCGCGAAGGCGTTGCCGATGAGGACGGTGGTCGTCTCGTCGCCGGCGAAGAGCAGGAGGGTGCACGTCGCCACGAGCTCGTCGTCGTCGAGACGGTCGGTGCCGTCTCGCAGCGCCACGAGGTCCGCGACGAGGCCCGGCTTGCCCCCGCCCGACCGGATGTCGCTCGCGATCTGGCGGATGTAGGCGTCGAACTCCTCGAGCCCTCGTCGGGCGCGGACGAACCGCGACGGGTCGCTACCGGTGCCGAACACGACGGCGGCCACGTCGGCCGACCACTGCGCGACGCGGAGGTAGTCGTCCGGCGGGACGCCGAGCACCGCGGCGACGACGTTCGTCGGAAGCGGGTGCGCGAGCGTGCGGTGGACGTCCACCTCGTCGTCCGTCCGCGCCGCGTCCGCCCAGCGGTCGAGGAGGTCGTCGACGAGCCGCCGCACCGTTCGCCGCATCTCCTCCATGCGGGGCGGCGTGAACGCGCGGCTCACCAGTCGACGGAGGCGGTCGTGGTCGGGCGGGTCGAGGAACACGAGCCAGCGCGTGAGATGCCGTTCGGCGACGGCCATCTCCGCCCGCACCTCCGGCGCGAGCCGAGCGAACGTCGGGGTCATGCGATCGGCCGACAGCCGAGCGTCGCGGAAGGCGAAGGCGACGTCGTCGTAGCGCGTGAGGAGCCAGCCGCGATGGCGGTCGCTCCACGCCACCGGCGTGGTTCGCCTCAGCTCGGCCAGCGCGGCGTGGGGGTCACGCTGGAGGTCGGGCGAGAGCAGGTCGATGTCGGTCGTCGGGCGGTCGGTCGTCGGGCGGTCGTCGATGAGGCGACGCTACCGGTGGACGAACATCCCCGGGCCGCGTCGCGCGGCTCGAACGAAACCAGCGTGCACCGGTCCGTCCCGACCGTCGGGACCGTCCGGAAGGACGACCGCGGCTCAGCCTCGGGGACGATGGCAGCGCGACGCCGGGTCCGTATCCTCCGTCTCATGATCGCCCGCAGCGACGAGCGCGCCGTCGCCCGGTCCCGAACCGGGGGCGCGGGTGACGCGCAGGTCGTGGGCGCGCTGCTGATCCTCGGCGGCATCTTCTGGCTCCTGCAACGGAGCGGGCTGCTCGAGCTGTCGTGGCAGTCGACGCTCTCGATGCTGCTGATGACCCTCGGCCTCGGCCTGGTCGTCACCGCCAGGCGCCGGGGTGGCGGCGGGCTCGTGTTCGTGGGGATCGTGATGAGCGTCGTCCTCCTCAGCACGTCGTCGATCGACCTCGGCGTCCTGAGCGAAGGCGTTGGCTCGCGGGTCGCTGTTCCGCTGTCGGTGAGCGAGGCGTCGGGCGGCGAGTCTCTCGGCGTCGGCGAGATGAACGTCGACCTCCGCCAACTCGACGTGCCCGAGAGCACGACGGCGAAGCTCAAGTACCGGATGGGTGTCGGTGAGATGGTCATCACGCTTCCCGACGACATCCCTGTGCGCGTCACCGCTTCGCTCGAGGGCGGGGAGCTCGACGTCCTCGACCAGCACCGCAACGGCGGCAACCTGTCGGTGTCGGTCGAAGATCCCGGGTACCGCGCCGCCACGCGGCGCATCGAGATCGACATCACGATGGGCTTCGGCAACATCCAGGTCGCCCGTGCACCCTTCTGAGGTCAACACCACCCGCGCCGTCGCCGGTGTGCTGTTCGCCGCGATCGGCACCGGGTTCCTGCTCGAGAACCTCGGGATCTGGACGGTCGACCTCGTCTACGTCTGGCCTCTCGTGCTCATCGCTATCGGCGTGTCGTTCCTGCTCGGACGAGCTCGCCGCATGCGCCTGGAGGAGGATCGCAGCGCCAAGCTGGCGGTGGCCGAGGAACGGGTGCGGATCGCGCGCGAGCTGCACGACATCGTGGCCCACGGCGTGAGCCTGATGACGATCCAGATCGCCGCGGCGCGACGGGTCGCCACGAAGCAGCCCGAAGCGGCAGACCAGGCGCTCGCCGCGGCCGAGGAGGCGGGGCGCCAGAGCCTGGCCGAGCTCCGCAGCCTGCTCGCCGTGCTGCGGTCGGCGGACGCGTCGCTGGGCGAGGCCCGACTCGATCGCACGCCCGCCGAGCTGCAGCCGGCATCCGACGATGCCGCGCCGACCGCGCCGTTGCCACGGTTGAGCGAGATCCCCGACCTCGTCGAGAACCTGCGAGAGGCCGGCCTCGACGTGTCGCTCGAGCAGGAAGGCTTGTTGCCCGTGACCTCACCGGCAGCGGAGCTCACGGCGTACCGCGTCGTGCAGGAAGCCCTCACCAACGTCGTCCGTCACTCGCCGGGAGCCCGTGTGCGCGTCCGCCTCACCTACGAACCTGAGACGATCTCGATCGTGATCGAAGACAACGGCGCCGGGATGATGCAGCCGGCCACTCCGGAAGGCCATGGCCTGCTCGGCATGCGCGAGCGAGTGGTAGCGGTCGGCGGGCGGGTGGTGGCCGGCCCTCGCCGCGATGCCCCCGGCTGGCGGGTCGAGGCGCACGTTCCGGTGGTGGGCTCGTGATCCGGGTGCTGGTCGTCGACGACGAGGCGCTGGTGCGGTCCGGCTTCCGCCTCATCCTGTCGACGGAGGACGACATCGAGGTCGTCGGCGAGGCCGGCGACGGCGAGCACGCGATCGAGCTCGCGCGCACGCACGCGCCCGACGTGGTGTTGATGGATGTCCGCATGCCGCGCCTCGACGGCGTGGAGGCGACGAAGCGCCTGGCTGCGGCCGGTCATCGCGTGCTCATCCTGACGACGTTCGACCTCGACGAGTACCTGTTCTCGGCGATCAAGGCGGGAGCGAGCGGCTTCCTGCTCAAGGACGTGCGGCCCGACGATCTCATCGAAGCGGTGCGAGCCGTGGCCCGCGGCGACGCCTTGGTCGAGCCCCGGATGACCAAACGGCTCCTCGGGGAGTTCGCACGAGGCGGCGCCGGCGCGGCGCGTGGATCGCACGGTTCGGCGGGCCCTCCTCCCGGGTGGAGCGACCTCACCGACCGGGAGGTGGAGGTCTTCCAGGCGATGGCGCGCGGGCTCAGCAACGCCGAGATCGCGGCGGAGCTGTTCATCTCGGAGACGACGGTGAAGAGCCACGTCGCCCACGTGCTCATGAAGCTCGACCTCCGCGACCGCGTGCAGGCCGTCGTGCTCGCCTACGAGTCGGGCCTGGTGGCTCCCGGATCGTCCTAGCGGAGGGGCGCGCGTTCCACCCTTCGGTGGACGACGGGACGCAGGTCGATCCGTACTGTCGATCGCATGAGGACCGAGCAAGATCTGTACCCGCCCGACCTCGAGGTCGTGACGCCGGAGGCTCGCAGCGCCCGCGACCGCGCGATGTTCGGCACGTTCCTCGTCGCCATCGGCACGGGCCTCATGCTCGAGCGGACGTTCAACAACGACCTCGACGTGTTCATGCTCGCCGTTGGGCTGTCGCTGATCGTCGGATGGCTGCAGGCGCCCCGGTTCGGGATGTTCGCCGTCGGTTCGATCGTGACCGGCTTCGGCGCCGCCAGCTTCTTCTCGAGTCTGGTCTCGATCCCGTTCGAGGCGACGATCGGCAACCTGTTCGCCGCGGTCGGATTCGCCGCCGTGTACGTCCGCTATCCCCACCGGGCGAAGTGGGCGCTGATCCCGGCGGGCATCTCGTTGCTCGTCGCCGTGGCGTCGGCCGGCGTGAGCATCATCGGGCTGATCCCGTCGGCGGTGACGTCGCTGCTCCTCCCTCTCCTCCTGATCGGCGCCGGCGGGCTCCTCCTCATGCGCCACGCGCTGCCGCCCCGCATCGTCAAGGGAGGGCTCGTCGCCATCGCCGTGCTCTTCCTCGCATCCGCCATGTCGTCCGTCGGCGACTGGGACGGTCCGAACATCCGCGCAGGCTCGGGCGCGGCGGCGCACGACTTCACGGCGCCGCTCCCGGACCTCGATGGGCGGCTGCTCGTGCTGCAGGCCGGCGACGCGGCGGTGCTGATCTCCACGGTCGACGACGACGACGATGCTTCCGTCACCGCGACGACGCGAGGGCTCCCGGGCGGCGCGATCGTCGTCGATGACGGTTCGGAGATCGTGCGCGTGTCGCTCACGGGCCCGCACCCGCTCGCCACGGGCGCCACGTCGTGGGAGCTGCACGTGCCCGAAGACGCCAACCTGAGGGTCACCACCACATCAGGCCCGATCCGGAGCAAGTTCTCCGGCGGCGACGTGACCCTGCGGTCGGCGTCGGGGCCGATCGTGGTCGAGGTCGAAGACGATGACGGTTCTCTCGAGTTGTTCTCGGCCAGCGGACCGATCCACGTCGACGCAGGCGGCGAGTCGCCCAAGGTGGTCGCCTCGAGCACCTCGGGGCAGGTGATCGTCGACGGGCGGCCACGCGGCACGGCAGCTCAACTCGACGGATCGGGACCCGCCATCACGGTGACGTCGACATCGGGACCGGTGGTGGTGACCAACCTCGACGACGCGGCCTGACCGCACCGCGTTCGCGGTCGCTCCGGTGCCCCCGGCGGGAGTCGAACCCGCACCGGTGCCGCTTTTAAGGCGGTTCCCTCTGCCGATTGGGGTACGGGGGCGCTCGCTCGAAAGGATACGGACGCACGTCAGGCCGCCTGCGCTCCGGTCACGGGTGCGACGGCGTCGAGCAGGCGCGACCGGGCGTGGTCGGCAGCCGCGCCGCTGAGCCCGTTCGCCGCGATCACCCCCTCGACGAGGTCGCGGATCACCTCCGCATGGGGGCGCCCCGCAGCCCGCACCGCCACGATGCACCGGCCGTCGGCGAACCGGCGCATCGTGCGAACGGCAGCAGGCGAGGCGGGCGGGGAACGGAACCCGGGGGCGACGAGGCCGAGCGACCGCGCCTGCACGGCGACCGTACGGGCGGCGAGGCTGAAGCGAGAGGACCAGGGCTGCGGGAGGTCGGCGGGTTCCACGGCGACAGTGTGCGACGGGGCTCGGACAAGAACTCCAGCTCCTCGGCTGTCCACGTTCGTGTCACAGCCCGGTCGTAACGTCGACGGCAGTGACTTCTCGTGCTCTCAATCCCGCACAACAGCGTGTCGTCGACGACCTGCTGGCGATCTCGACCCCGCGACCGAGCTTCGCCGAGGGCGTCGACCTCGCGCTGCTCGACCGGTTGGAGGGTGAGCTGCACGAGGTCGCAGACCGGCTCGATCCGCTCGACCTGCACGTGAACAAGTCGATGCTCGGTCAGGTGCTCGCGTGCGAGGCGCACCACGAGTCGGTCACGAGCGAACGCTTCCGGTGGACGGTGTCGAACACCCGCGGCGTCATCGCGCACCGCGCCATCGAGCTCGCGGTGTTCGCACCCCCGGGAACCGCGCCGCTGTCGGTCGTCGACGATGTGATCGAGCGCATCGCGGAGGAGGGCGACGATCGCTCACCGCGCGACTTCCTGCGCTGCGCGACAGCCGTCGAGCTGGCCGAGTTGCGGGGTGGCGCGAGCCAGGTCGTCACGGCGTTCGAGGCGCAGTTCCCTCCGCTCGAGAAGGCGTGGCGCCCCCGGGTGGAGGCGCCGTGCCGGGTCGAGCTCTGCGGCCGCCGGATCGTGCTGCGGGCCAAGGTCGACCTCGCTCTCGGCCGGCCCGTCGGCAACGAGGCCCGGGTCCTGCTCGTCGACATCAAGACCGGCAACGCATGGCCCGGCCATCTCGACGACCTGCGGTACTACGCGCTGTGCGAGACGCTGCGGTCGGGCGTCCCGCCGTTCCGCATCGCCACCTACTACCTCGAGACGGGGCGCTGGCAGCACGAAGAGGTCACCCTCGACCTCCTCGAGACCGCCGCCCGCCGCGTGATCGAGGGCGTCACCCGTCTCGCCGATCTCCGCCTTCGTGAGCGCCCGGCGGCGTTCACCTCCGGTCCGACCTGCTCCTTCTGCTCGAAGCGAGACGACTGCCCGGGCGGGCGGGAGTGGGCCGAGCGCCGAGAGGAGGCAGGAGTGAGCGCCGCGTAGCCGGCGTCAACGTCGGCCGAGGCGCTCCTCAGCCAGCTTCACCATCGGCACGAGGCGAGGCGGGTCGGGCCACACGCAGCGGCTCACCCCGCACTCGTGGACGGCCTCGGCGCAGACGGGCCCGACGCACACGACGAGCACGTCGCCGTCGAGCGCCGTCCTCAGCGCGGCCGCGTCGCGGCCGGCGCCGTCGGCGATCGCGAAGAGGTTCCTCACCGCCGGCTGGCTGGTGAACGTGACGGCGTCGACGCGCCGGTCGATCACCGCGTCGATCAGCTGCAGCGCAGGCGCGGTGTCGGCCGGCAGCAGCCACCGGTAGACGGGCACCTCGACGAGATCCGGGTGCAGCTCGCGCAGGGTCGCCGTCGCCCAGTGGTCGTCCGGGTCGAAGAGCTGGACGACGAGCGACTGTTCGCGTGGCACGCCAGCGCGCACGTGCGCGACGACCTCCTGCATGGTCTCGTGCTCGGCACGCCACGCCACGTCGAGACCAGCCCCGCGAACGGCCGACGCGCCCTTCGCGCCCCGGCAGATCATCCGAGTGCCGCGGCGCGCCAACGCGTCGAGCAAGGCGTCGCGCCGTCCCCACGCCTCCGCGGTGTCGAGCCACCGACGGAACCCCCCGCCGGTCGTCACCACCAGCGCGTCGGGCGGCGAGGCGACGACAAGCTCGGTCACGTCCCGCAGCTGCGGCTGTTCGGTGAGGTCGACCGTCCGCATCGTCGGGCCGTGGAGCACCGCCGCTCCTCGCTTCGCGAACAGGTCGGCCTGCTCCTGCCAGCGCCGGTCCGCGGTGATGCCGATCGTGCGCCCCTCGAGCGCGGGACCCGCCTCGTCGTCGACCGCCATCAGTTGAGCGACAGCTTCGGCGGCGCCTTGGCATAGCGCGCCCGCAGCCCGCCCATGCGCGTGAGCACCGCGGCCCACAACTCGTCGGGATCGTCGTAGAACAGGTCGCCCGGGGCCGGGTCGGTGAGGATCCAGCCGCCCTGCTCCATCTCCCCTTCGAGCTGACCGCCGCTCCAGCCGGCGTACCCGGAGAACAGCCGGAGGCGGGCGACCGCGCCGCCGATCTCGTCGGGATCCCGAGCGAGGTCGACGCTCACCAGCCCGGCCACGGTGTCGTCGATGCCCGCCGGCCGCGCGTCGGACGCCGGCGCGGCGAGACAGATCACCGACCTGGGCGAGACGGGCCCACCGAGGAACACCCGAGTCGGGTCGGCCGCGAACGGCTTCCACTGCGGGAGGATCTCCGCCACGTCGGCCGGGCTCGGCCGGTTGAGGACGATCCCGAGGGCTCCTTCGTCGCTGTGGGCGAGCAGCAGGATGACCGTGCGGGTGAAGTTCGGGTCCTCGAGGCTGGGCGACGCCACGAGCAGCCGCCCGACCATCCTCTCGCCGGTCACGCCGTCACCAGCATCATGGCATCGAGGCTACCGACCGGCCGGTTTCGGTCGGAGGGCAGAGGGCTACGATCGACCAGTCATGCCCGCCCCGGAGAACCGCGTCGACGAGGCGACGGTGGCCGACGTGAGCACGTCGGGTGGCGCGCTCGTCCCCCTGCGGCGCCCGACCCAGGCCGAGCCGCCGGCCGACCCCCGGCGTTCGGACGTCGACGAGTGGGGCCGGTCGGAGAACATGCGGGCGCTCGCCCGTGCCCTCTACGGCCCCATCTACCGGAACTGGTTCCGAGCCGAGTGGGAGGGGCTCGAGAAGATCCCCCGCGAGGGCGGCGCGCTCCTGGTGGCGAACCACGCAGCGGCGATTCCTTCCGATGCGCCGGTGATCATGCACGGCATCGAGGAAGAGCTGGGCCGGCCGGTGTACGGCCTCGCCGAGCACCTGTTCAAGGCGCTCCCCGTCGTCGGCACCATGTGGTCTCGCGTCGGCGGCGTAGCCGCACATCCCGAGAACGCCTACCGCCTGTTGCGCGAGCAGCGCCAGCTGGTGCTGGTGTTCCCCGAGGGCACCAAGGGCACGGGCAAGACCTACAACGAGCGCTACCACCTGCGCCGCTTCGGCCGCGGTGGGTTCATCGAGATCGCCATGCGCGCCGGCGTCCCCATCATCCCCATCGCCGTGGTCGGCGCCGAGGAGTCGATGCCGATCGCGTTCAAGATCCCGGCGATCGGCAAGGCGCTCGGCCTCCCCTATTTCCCCGTCACCTACAACCAGCTCCTGCTCGGCCCACTGCTCGGCGCGGTCACCTACTTCCCGGCGAAGTTCCGACTGCGGGTGCTCGACCCCGTCTCGTTCGACGTGCCGCCCGATCAGGAGCGCTACTCGAAGTCGAGGATCATGGACGAAGCCGAGAACATCCGGGTCGCGCTGCAGGAGAACCTGTTCGACATGCTTCGCCGCCGCCAGTCGGTGTGGTTCGGCTGATGGGCCGTCGCGTCCTCGTCACCGGACTGAACACCTTCTGGGGTGGCCGCGTCGCACAGACGCTCGAAGCTGATCCCGACGTGGAGATGATCGTCGGCCTCGGCGTCGACGAGCCGACGATCGAGCTCGAGCGCACGGAGTACGTCAGGGCCGACCAGAGCTACTCGATCCTCACCCGCATCGTGAAGGCGACCCAGGTCGACACGATTCTCCACACGTTCCTCGTCGTCGACTCCACGCGCATGAGCGGCCGTCAGCTGCACGAGATCAACGTGATCGGCACGATGAACCTCCTCGCTGCCGCGAGCGCAGCCGACAGCCCGGTCCGCACGCTCGTCGTGAAGTCGTCCGGCCTCGTCTACGGGTCGACCTACCAGGACCCGGCGTGGTGGCGGGAGGAGATGACGCGCACGCACCCGCCGAAGACGCGGGTCGAGCGATCGCTCGTCGAGGTCGAGGGCTACCTCCGCGACTTCGCGGAAGACAACCCGCACGTGTGCGTGACGCTGCTCCGGTTCGCGAACGTGCTCGGCACCGACATCGAGACGCCGATCACGACGGCGTTGCAGCTCCCGCTCGCGCCGTCGATCCTCGGCTTCGACCCCAACCTGCAGTTCGTCCACGAGACCGACGTCGTGCGCTCGATCGAGTGGGTGATGCAGAACCAGGTGCCCGGCGTGTTCAACGTCGCGGGCGACGGCAAGCTGCCGTGGAGCGAGGTCGCGGCGATGTGCGACAAGCGGACGTTCCCGATCTCGCCGGTGCTCACCGGATGGGCCGCCGCGCCCCTCAGCGCGCTCCGCATCGTCGACCTCCCGCCTGAGCTGCTCGACCTGCTCCGCTACGGCCGCGGCATCGACAACCGCCGGCTCAAGATGACCGGCTTCGAGTACCGCTACACCTCGGCCGGAGCGGTCGAGAGCTTCGCCGAGGCCAGCCGCCTCCGCCGCACGGTCGGGGAGACCCGACCGTCGTACCGCTACGAGCGAGACGTGGAGAACTTCTTCCGCCACTCGCCCGCAGTGGTCCGCGAGCCCGCCCCGTAGCACCGCACTAGAAACGCGGGATGTCCCTCATCCGAGTCGAGCGCGGCGGCGACGGCGACCGCGTCGCGATCGTCACCCTCGACGCACCCGAGCGACGCAACTCGCTCACCCTGGAGATGGTTCGCGAGATCGTCGACGCGTTCGACGCTCTCGACGCTGACGAGTCGGTCGGTGCGGTGGTCGTCACCGGTGCGCCTCCGGCGTTCTGCGCCGGCGCCGACCTGTCGCACCTCGGTGGATCGCAGGAAGCCGGGCTGCGCGACATCTACGAGGGCTTCCTCCGAGTCGGGCGCTCGCCGCTGCCGACGATCGCCGCGGTCAACGGCGCGGCGGTCGGCGCGGGGATGAACCTCGCCCTGTGCTGCGACATCCGCGTCGCCGGCAAGCGGGCGAAGTTCGACACGCGCTTCCTGCAGCTCGGCCTGCACCCCGGTGGGGGCCACACCTGGATGCTGCGACGGGCCGTGGGCGACGCGACTGCAGCGACGCTCGTGCTCTTCGGCGAGGTGCTCGACGGCGACGCAGCCGAACGATGCGGCCTCGCATGGCGCAGCGTCGACGACGACGAGCTCCTCCACCAGGCGATCGCGCTGGCCAGCAAGGCCGCCGCTGCGCCGCGGGCGCTGTCGATGCGCGCCAAGCAGACGCTGGCGACGATGGCCGGCGTTCGGACGCACGAGGAAGCGATCGACGTCGAGATCGAGGCTCAGCTGTGGTCGCTTCAGCAGCCCGACTTCCGGGAGCGGCTCGCGGCCATGCAGCAGCAGATCAGCAAGAGAACGTAAGGTCCGGCCATGCCGGCGGTCGTCCTCCTCCGCACCCCAGCCGTCACCGTCGAGCCCGGCGGTGAAGCCGTCGCCGAGCTCACGATCAAGAACACGGGGACGGTCGTCGACCAGTTCGTCGTCAACCTCCTCGGCGAGGCCAGCGCGTGGGCGCGGTGCGACCCGGCCGCCGTGTCGCTGTTCCCCGGCGCCGAGGAGACGGTGAACGTCCGCTTCACGCCGCCTCGCTCCGCCTCGGTCACCGCGGGGGCGGTGGCGTTCGGCGTGCAGGTGACCTCACAGGAAGACCGGGAGTTCTCGGTCGTGGAGGAAGGGACGGTCAGCGTCGGCGGCTTCAGCGCGCTGACGTTGAAGGTCGTTCCCCGCACCTCGCAGGGCAAGCGGGCGGTGAAGCACCGGGTGGAGATCACCAACGCCGGCAACGCGCCGCTCCAGGCGTCGCTCGACGCGATCGACCCTGATGCACAGCTCGCGTTCGACTTCGACCCGCACTCGATCGAGGTGCCAGCGGGCGGCGAGGCCGTCGCTCAGCTCCGCATCGTCGCCTCGGCTCCGGCGAAGGGCGGCATCAAGCGGCACAGCTTCACCGTGTCGGTCGAGAGCAACGGGGTCACGTCGACCGCCGACGCGGCGTTCGAGCAGAAGCCACGCGGTCCCATCCTCATCTGGCTCGCCGTGCTCGTCGTGGCCGCGGTGCTCGTCTTCCTCCTCCGCGACACCGCCGAAGGTGCAGAACTGGGCGTTCTGCTCCAATCGGTCGTGGCGACGACTGCGCTGGCGAGGATGCCCGTACTCTGAACGGTGTGACGAGCACCACACTCGGCGGGGCTGGCTTCTGGGACGACGACGCCGCTGGATCGTCAGCGAGAGCCGAGCGTGAGGAAACCACCGCGCCGCTTTCGGCGTCGACGACGCTCGCCGCCGCCGCTTCCGTCGCAGCCGGGGTGGTGCACGCCGCCGCCGCCGGGTCGCACAACGGCGAGCGCACCCTCGCACTGCTGTTCGCCTTCACCGCCGTCGCCCAACTCGCAGCAGGCGGGCTGGCGATCGTCCGGCGCGACCAGGTGGCACTCGTCGCCGCCGTCGGAGTGAACGCGGCGGCGCTCGGGGCCTGGGCGTTCACCCGCACCACCGGCACCGACCTCGTCGCCGGGCTGGAGGAGCGCCAGGACATCGCGCTCGCCGACGGCGCCGCGGCGGCGCTGCAGGCGATCGCGGTGATCGCCGGGTTCGTGGCGTTCGCCACGTTGCGGCGGGCCCGCTCGATCCCGACTGGATGGGCCGCAGTGGTCGGCGTCGTCGCATTGCTCGGCGCGGTGCCCGCCATGGCGGCGCCGCACGACCACACGACGCACACCGACGATCACCAGGCGTCCGCGACCGAGGTCGCTGCCGGAGCCGACGGTCACGGGCATGGCCACGACGGAGCAGCGACCGCAGCCGCTGGTGGCGCGGGTGATCCGAACCTCGTCCTCGGCGTGAAGCTCCCCCAGGTCGACGGCGTGACCCAGGAGCAGAAGGTCAAGGCGGCCACGCTCATCAACAAGACCCGCGCTGCGCTGGTGAAGTTCTCCGACACCGCGGCAGCGGAGGCTGCGGGCTTCTTCTCGATCGGCGACGGACGCACCGGCTTCGAGCACTTCGTGAACCGCGCGTACCTGGTGAACCAGAACGTCCTCGATCCGAACGAGCCGGAGTCGCTCGTGTTCAAGGTCAACCCCGACGGCACGAAGACCCTCGCGTCGGCGATGTACATCCTCCCGCCGGGCAAGACGATGGCCGACGTGCCCGACATCGCAGGGCCGATGACGGAGTGGCACGACCACCAGAACCTGTGCTGGGACGACACCGGCGTCCGCCTCGCCGGCATCCTCGTGAACGGCCAGTGCCGGCCCGGCGGCACGTTCCGCCCGACCCCGCCCATGCTCCACGTGTGGGTGACCGAGCATCCGTGCGGGCCGTTCGCCGGAATCGAGGGCGGCGGACACCCCGGCGCCTGCCACCACACCCATTAGCCACTCAGGCGCAGTGCGTCCCCTGCGCCCGATGCTCCACGATCCGCCGGTCGATCGGTAGCCCGTCGATCAGCGGGCGCGGTGACACGACAACGTCACCGCCGTCGACCTGCACCGGATGGAAGGTGAGCCCGCGCGGAGCGGGGCCGCCGGTCTTGTGCCCGAGGCCGTCGAAGCGCGATCCGCACCCCGGGCACTCGAACCACCCAGAGCTCCGGCAGTACTTCAGCTGGATCTTGTCCGCGGGGCAGACGTCCGACAGCGCGAGCAAGCCGTCGGCCGCGCCGCGCTGCACGTCGGCAGGCAGCAGCGCCTGAGCCCGCTCCATGGCGACCTCCGGGATCTTCACGATCCACGCCCGAACGCCGTCGACGTAGCGAGGCGTGCCGAGCGATGTCACCTTCGGTGGGTCGAGCAGCGCGATGTCGGTGGTCTGTCCGGAGGCGGCGCCCTTGCCGCACGCGCCCGCGATCAGCGCGGCACCGGCGCCGAGCAGGAACCGTCGCCGGTCGAAGCGACTTCCGCGTACGACGTGCCCGATCGCGACATCGTCTCAGCGCAGAGCGACCGGAGCCAAGACGTGGTCGAGCTTCTCGGGGTTGCGGACGATCCAGATGGTCGCGACGCGGTCACCGTCGACCTCGAACGCGAGCACCGAGTCGATCTCGTCGCCTGCGGACACGATCACGCCGGGATCACCGTTGATCGTCGCGGGGACGCTGCTCACGTTGCCGGCCACGAACTTCCGGGTCACGTTGATCAGGAGGCGCGCCACACGATCGGCACCGACGACCGGACGGCGGGCGGCGCGGCGCGTCGGTCCCCCGTCGCTGATGCAGACGGCGTCCGGCGCCAAGCGGGCGAGCACCGTCTCGATGTCGCCCATCGCCATCGCGACGATCAGCTCGTCGACCATGCGCCGCTCCTCCCCCGTCGGTTTCCGCGGGTGGATCCCCTGCAGGCGCCGGCGGCTCCGGCTCGCGATCTGGCGGCACGCCACCTCCGACTTCCCCACCGCGTCCGCCACCTCGGCGTAGGGCACACCGAACACGTCGGCGAGCAGGAACACCGCACGCTCGACCGGCCCGAGGCGGTCGAGCAGCGTGAGGAAGCCGAGGGTCAGCGAGTCGGACAGAACGGCTGCGCCCTCAGGCGAGCCGTCGGTGACGACCGGCTCGGGCAGCCACGGGCCCGGGTAGTCCTCCCGCCGCCGCTGGGCCGACTTGATGCGGTCGAGAGAGAGCCGGGTGGTGACGGTGGTGAGCCAGCCGCCGGGGTTGTCGATGGATGCCGCGTCCGCCGCGTTCCAGCGCAACCACGCCTCCTGCACGACGTCTTCGGCGTCGGCGAGCGTGCCGAGCATCCGGTACGCGAGGCCGAGCAGCCTCGGCCTCGACGTTTCGAAGACGTCGGCCTCGGAGACGTCGCTCACGCGACCATCGTGACCGAGCGTTCGGCCGCCCGCGCCGCGGCTCGGCCCGCAGCGTGGCCGCTCGCGATCGACGCGTCGGCGAGCACGCCCTGGTTGCCGACCCAGTCGCCGGCGAGGAACACGTTGCGCATGCCGGCACCGGTGATCGCAGGACGGCCGCCGAGACCACCACGACGGGCGAGCGGCGCCGTCGCCGTGACGGTGAGACGGGCGAGGAAGCGGCTCGTCACGATGTCGTCGGGCCGCACCCCCACGTGGTCGAGCCAGCCCTCGAGCTGAGGGCGGTCGAGCTCGGCCGATCGTGCGCCGTAGCGGATGATCGACACGACCGCATGGCCGTCAGGCGCCTGGCGCGCCGGCGGCGCCTGCGTCGTGCCGTAGACGGGCTCGTCGACGCCCAAGACGTATCCGGGCGCCGGCACGGCCCGAGCCCCGACGTCGAGGCAGGCCGCCGTGACCGCCGGGCCGAGGTCACCCCAGCCCGGATCGTGCTCGAGGAGCCCGGCCGTTGCGTCCGGCGTGCCTGCCGCCAGCACGACGGTGCGAGCAGTGAGTCGGTCGTCGTCGGTCACGACGACCACACGGCCGGCGTCTTCACGAACCGCTCGCGCCGGCGACTTCCTGCGCACCTCGACCTGCGCTGCGAGCGCGTCGATCAACTGGGCCCATCCGCCGTCGAGGTAGAGCACGCCCTTCGCCGATGCACGCTGCAGCTGGAGGATCGCGACCTGAGCGCTCAGCGTGGAGAAGTCGTCGCCGTAGGTGCCGATGCGCAGCAGCGCGCGCAGCATCCGATCCGCGTCGTCCCGAAGCCCATGGGCGCCGAGCCACTCGTCGACCGTCTGATCGGCGACGGCGGCTGCGTCCATTCTCGGCAACAGCGCGAGGAGCTTCGACAGCTGCGCCTTGCTCCGGGCGGTCAGCGCCGTCGTGCGGAGCAGACTCGTCGCACCTGCGGGCATCTGGTGCAGCTCACCCTCGATGAGCACGCGGTACCGGCCGAGCGGCGGCTCCGCCCCCTGCGGTTCGATGCCGAGCTGGCGCAGGATCGGGAAGCCCTCGCCGCCGCGGTACAGCGCATGGGCTCCGTGGTTGAACACGTACCCGTCCTTCTCGCTGGTTCGGGCGCGCCCGCCCGTGCGAGCGGTGTCGAGCACCAGCGTGCGTGCACCAGCTCTCGCTGCGGTCGCGCCAGCGGTGAGTCCCGCCAAGCCGCCGCCAACCACGATCACGTCCCACGTCGTCGTCATGCCCTGTTGACGACGCAGGGCCGACGGTTGTGACAGCGATCAGCGGACCCAGCCGTCGAGGAGCGCCTCGCGGCGCTCCGTCCACTCCTCCGAGGTCATGGCGAAGCGCATGTGGTCCTCCCACACGCCGTTGATCTGCAGGTAACGGATCGCGGTTCCCTCGTTGCGCAGGTCGAGCTTCTCGACGACCCGGCGGCTCTTGGCGTTGCGGGGGATGATCGAGATCTGCACGCGGTGGAGCCCGAGCTCCTCGAATGCGAACTTGAGGACGACGACGACCGACTCCGGGGTGTAGCCGTTGCCCGCGAGCGCCTCGTCCATCCAGTAGCCGACGTAGGCGTTCTGGAACGGGCCGCGCTGGATCGAGTTGAGGTTGATCTCGCCGGCGAAGCGATCGTCGACGAACACGCCGAAGCCGTAGCCCGAACCGAGCTCACGCTCACGATCTCGCGCCCCGCAACGGGCGACGAACGCGCGCCGGTCGGCGACGGGGTTCGGATGATGAGCCGGCGGGCGGGGTTCCCACTTCTCCAGCCAGTCGCGGCAACGGGTGCGCACCTCCCGCCACTGCTCCCAGTCGCCGGGCGTGAGGGCGCGCAGCTTCACCCGACGTCCGGTGAGCTCCAGCTGCGAAGCACGCAATGCAGTCACGTCGCGCTCCTCACGGCGTCGAGGGTGGAGGCGTCTTCCAGAGACGACAGGTCGCCCGCATCCTGCCCCAGCACGGTCGCGCGGATGGCCCGCCGGAGCACCTTCGCGTTGCGGGTCTTCGGCAACGCCGAAGTGAACCGCACCGTCGACGGCCGGAACGACGAGCCGAGTTGCGAGGCCACGAGCGCGGTCAGCTCGTCGCGCAACTCGTCGTCTGGCGTGACGTCGGGCGCGACGACCACGAACGCCCACAGCGCCTCGCCCTTGACCTCGTCGGGAACGCCGATCGCGGCGGCTTCGACGACGGCGGGATGGCCGACCAGCGCCGACTCCACCTCGGCCGGGCCGAGACGCTTCCCCGCCACCTTGATCGTGTCGTCGCTGCGCCCATGGAGGTACCACTGCCCGTCGGCATCGACCGAGGCCCAGTCGCCGTGCCGCCACACGCCGGGATAGGTCGACCAGTACGTCTCGAGGTAGCGCTCCGGGTCGTTGTAGATGCCGCGCGTCATCCCCGGCCACGGCTTCGTACAGACGAGCTCGCCGACTTCACCGTTGCCCGGCGGGATCGGTTGCCCCTCGGCATCGAACACGTCGACCGCCATGCCGAGACACGGCCCGCCGAGCGAAACCGGCTTGATGGGTTCGATCGGGTGGGGCGACAGGAAGCACGCGCCGACCTCGGTGCCGCCGGAGATGTTGATCACCGGGCAGCGTCCGCCGCCGACGACGTCGAAGTACCACCGCCAGGGGTCGAGGTTCCACGGCTCCCCCGTCGAGCCGAGCACCCGCAGCTTCGACAGGTCGTGCGAGCGCACCGGCCCGTCGCCGTGGGGCATCAACGCGCGGATGAGCGTCGGGCTTATCCCGAGGATCGTGACGCCGTGCCGCTCGAGGAACGACCACAGGCGGTCGGGCTCGGGCCAGTCGGGAGCCCCTTCGTAGAGCGCGAGCGTGGCGCCGTTGGCGAGGGTGCCGACGACCTCCCACGGGCCCATGATCCAGCCCATGTCGGTGAACCAGAACAGGGTGTCGTCGGGGCGGCAGTCGAACTGGAACGCGACCTCCTCCGCGACCTTGACGCCGAAGCCGCCGTGCACGGCGACGGTCCCCTTGGGCCGCCCCGTCGTGCCCGATGTGTACGCGAGGAACAGCGGATGCTCGCTGTCGACCATGCGCGCGTCGAACGGCGCCGCGCCGTGCGGCGCCAGCATCCACGCCCGTCCGCCGGCGAGGCGCGGCACGATGACCGTCGTCGTCACCGTCGGGCACTGCTCGATCGCCTTCGTGCCGACGGAGAGCATGTCGAGTTGCTTGCCGCGGCGATAGGTGCCGTCGGCGAAGACGAGCGCCTTGGCCTTCGCGTCCGCGAGACGGGCCGCCACCGCGTCGGCGCCGTAGCCGGAGAACAACGGCAGGAAGACCGCGCCCAGCTTCATCACCGCGAGCAGTGCTGCGACCGTCTCCGGCAGCATCGGGAGGAAGATCCCGACGGCGTCACCACGGCCGATGCCTTCGAGCGACAGCTGCGTCGCGCAGCTGTCGACCTCGCGCCGAAGCTCGGCGTACGTCCACGACCGGGTGGCGCCGTCTTCGCCCTCCCACGTGATGGCGATCTTGTCGGGCGTCTCGGCCGCCCACCGATCGACGAGCCACGAGGCGACGTTGCACGTTGCGCCGTTGAACCACGTCGCCCACTCGATGCCGTTCGAGGCATCGACGACCGACGTCCACGGCGTGGCGAACTCGAGGCCGAGGAAGTCGACGACCGCGGGCCAGAACCACTCGGGCTCCGCGATGGAGCGCGCTCGCAGCGACGCGAGGTCGTCGATGCCGTGGCGGGTCAGGAAGCGGCCGACGTTCGTCGACTCCCGGGCGTCATCGGGCGGGAACCACGCGAACGACGCCCCGTCGCTCAACCCAGCACCTCTCCCAGCGCGCCCAGCAGCAGGGTGACGTTGCGGGGACGTGCGGTGTGGCCCATGCAGCCGATGCGCCACACCTTGCCTGCGAACTCGCCGAGGCCGCCGCCGACCTCGATGCCGTAGCGATCGAGCAGCGAGCGCCTGATCGCCGCCTCGTCGTCGCGCACCCGTTCCGGCACCCACACGGTCGTGAGCTCCGGCAGCCGGTGGCCCTCCTCGGCGAAGAGCTCGAAACCGAGCTTCTCGAGTCCGTCCTGCAACGCGCGCCCGCAATCTTCGTGCCGGGCCCAGACGGCGTCGAGGCCCTCGTCGAGGATCGCCCCGAGCGCGGCGTGCAGCGAGAGGATCATGGAGATGGGCGCGGTGTGGTGGTACTTCCGGGCGCCCTTCGTCGTCGCGTAGTCGCCGATCATCCCGAGGTCGAGGTACCACGACTGCGGCTTCTCGATCCGCCGCGACCACGCCCACTCGCTCATCGTGAACGGCGACAGGCCCGGCGCGACGCCGAGGCACTTCTGGGTCCCGCTGTAGGCGACGTCGATCGCCCACTGGTCGACCTCGACCGGGATGCCGCCGAGCGAGGTGACGCAGTCGACCAGGAGGACCGCCTCGCCCGGGCGATCGCCGATCGCGCCGAGGGGTTCGACGTCGTTGCGGACGCCGGTCGACGTCTCGGCGTGCACGACCGCGATCACCTTCGGCGACGGATGCGCGGCGAGGAGGTCTGCAGGATCTATCGCCCGACCCCACGGCGCCTCCACCCGCACGACCTCGGCACCGCAGCGAGCGGCGACATCACACATGCGCTCGCCGAACACCCCGTTCACGCCGACGACGACGACGTCGCCGGGGCCGACCATGTTCACGAACGACGCTTCCATGCCCGCGCTGCCGGTGCCGCTGAGCGGAAGGGTGCGGTCGTTCTCCGTGCGGAAGACGTGACGCAGGCGATCGCACGTCTCGTCGAGCACCTGGAGGAAGTCCGGGTCGAGGTGTCCGAGCATCGGCCGCCCCAGCGCCTCGACGGCCTCGGGATAGGGGTTGCTCGGGCCGGGGCCCATGAGGACGCGGTCGGTCTGCGGCACGACCCCCGACAGTAGTAATCCGTTTGCGTCGAGCGCGTCGGGCCGCGAGCCTGCGACGACGCACACGAGCGCGAAAGGAGGTGCGTGACCTTGTCAGCCGAGTCGACCGAGACGACGTCCGCCCCGCACCTCCTCCCGTCTTCGCACTGAGGACCTGCGGGGCCCACCCACCCCTGCCCCTTGTCCTCAGGAGCACCA